>Ga0326727_10000778_pt1 | contig 127611 bp, 122 predicted proteins | sample MB2enrmetagenome_FD_207643 | JGI IMG/M metagenome (GOLD analysis project Ga0326727, IMG submission 207643) | Lab enriched peat soil microbial communities from McLean, Ithaca, NY, United States - MB29MY | ecosystem: Environmental > Terrestrial > Soil > Wetlands > Peat | place: USA: New York...
TGGGTTTGATAATATATCTTCTGTGAGGAGGGGGTATAATAAAAACGGCTTTGTGTGTCAATGAAAGATTGATCAATCATTACCACTTGATGTATGCGCACCAAAATCAGCGGATGCTCACTTACAGGAAGAACATCAGACCACCATCATTCCAGAAATGCACGTTAAAATATCTGCATCTTACAACCAGTTATCAATAAAATGAGCCGATCAATAAGGTGCAGACTTGTATTTGCGGTTTACTCTCTAACATGCGGCTCACTTGAAGCTAGCTTTTCGGCGATCCTCCTTGCTTCAGTAGGGTGTCAGCCCACTCACTCACGGTTAAAACATCCGCCTGGCGGGGAAACAACTTTTCAACCAGCACGCGATGGACTTCTGGATCTGCATCTAAACACGCATCGGAAAGAACGACGAGCCCGTAATCCTTATCCGCCGCTTCCCGCAAAGTTGAAAGGACAACACCGCTTGTTGCAATACCAGTTAGAATTAGCGTGTCGATCTTACGGGCACGGAGAATAATCTCAAGATCACTACCGGCAAACGCGCTCACGCGTAATTTCGTCACGACGGGTTCATCCGGAAGCGGCGCTACCGAATAATGAATTTGCGTCGAAGCATCAGAAATGGTCATGCTTCCAAATTTTGTGATGGCCGAAAACATTTTGTTCTTTGCGCTTACTTCCGGGTAGCCCTTACGGAACGCGACACGAACAAAAATAACCGGAATCCCCGCACGACGGGCAGCGCTCACGGCACGTTGAAATGGAACCATGACTTCTGGTTTTTCAGCGAAACGCTGAACGATTCCGTTTTGAACGTCCATCACTAATAGCGCTGAGTGATTCGCTTGCATCATATCAGAACTCTTTACTGTAAGAACAGGCGTGGCCGTACAAAGGGTAAGAAGGGACAGGCAGATAAATCCCAAAATCTTATTGGTCCATTTCATAATTTCCTCCTCAAATACAAAACCCCGCCTCTTTCGAGAAACGGGGTTTCGGTAATCAGTCCATAGCACCCTCACGCAGGGTTAAAGGGTTTATGAAATTTAAACTCTGACTTTTATATATATCTTTTGGATATCACGATTCCTAGTTGAAATCTACCATGAAAATCAAAGATTGCCGTTTGTTGACTTCAGGAAGCCGCAGGCAACGTGCGTAAGGAATAAGCTGTCAAGGAATAGAACATTTCATCTCGCATTCAACAAAATGCTCCGGAGATCCATCATCTACACTGGTATTTTGGATGAGAGTTATATCCTGTTTGGCCTAACTTTTTTGGTTAGAAGATGTCAGTTAGATAATAGAGGCGACAAATCAGGATCAAGCGGGAGTTTGATAAGCTTCTCCAGATGATCCGACCATTTCTTCAATGCTTTTTGTTTTTCCTTGTCGTAAATATACCGATTATAAACTTTCTTGATACCGGGTAATGCATGGTTGAGAACGGCCTCTGAGTGACGCTCTGGTATTCCTAATTCCTCCATAATGGTTCTTGCAGTTCGCCGTAAATCATTGGGGGTCCAAGCGGGCAGACCGTAGTATCGTTTTTTTGCAACCACCTTTATCCCGTCGTTGGTTCGTTTATACTCCCTATCGACCAGCTGTGATAACGAGTTTCTTCTTATTTGAGTATTGCCACGAGGAGAGGGGAATATGTATCCATTCTTATCACCAATAAGCGAAAGCGCTAACGGTGTCAGGTAGACTCGATGCGGGAGGAGAGGCTTATCATCTCGCCTGTTTTTCTCTGTTTTGATACGTTCTGGCGGTATCGTCCACCAGTTGCCCTCAATCTCTCTGCGGTGCATCCCTGCGACTTCATTGGGTCGTTGAGCGGTAACGAGAATAAGCTTCAAAGCACATTTGGTTTTATTATCGCCTGGGCCTTGATCAATTGCACTCCAAAGATACGTTATTTCCTTATCACTCAATGTCCTCGCTCTACTTCTTGGCCTGATAGTAGGGACAAATTTATAAATCTTATTGCTAAAAGGGGACACATCGATTATTTCGCATTCTTGAGCATACGACAACATTTGTCTGGTAGCCTTTAGGACGTTGCGGGCCTGTCCCGGAGCTCTTTTTGCAACCTTTTCAATAAGTGCAAGGGTATCACTACGTCGGATACTGGATACCAGCCGGTGACCCCATTCTGGCAGCACATCGTTCTCGAGAGATTTGCGATTGTTATAATTCCAACGGGGGGCGTGATTGACTTTTGACCATTTCTCAAGGTATTGCTCTACAAACTGTTTGATAGTCTTTTCCTCCGGTATTGCTGTAACCTCTTCAATGGCTTGGGGATCTTTTCCGGCTGCATGTATGTTTGCAGCATCACGATATTTTTGCCTGGCATCTGATAATTTCATGTTGGGGTATACGCCCAAGTTCATTTGGCGGCGTCTACCTTGAAATACATAGATGTAGAGGAAAGTTTTCACCCCTGTCGGAAGAACCCTGACCGCGAATCCTTGACCCTCACGAACATAGAATTGCTTGGCTCTTGGCTTTAGATTCTTTAGATACTTGTCAGTAAACTGCATGCTATAACCTCATGCAACCTCACATGCAACCTATAAAAGGTTGGCAACAAATGAAATGCGACAAGAACTCAAGCAACATTTTGCAAGGATTATAGATAATAATTTAAGATATGTCAAGTAGTTGTATGATAAAATTGCGATCGAATAAAATAATGTGAAAAGTTATGAAATGTATTAACTTTCAGCTTCCCAAGCTGAACGTCGTGGGTTCGACTCCCATCGCCCGCTCCAAATAATATCAAGGCTTTACAAAGAAGCGTAGTTCAGCTTTGGTAGGTTTTCTAACGGTTTTCTAAAGAATTCCAATAAATCAATTTGCCTTCCGTTAAAATCAGGGTCATTAAAAAAGTGTCCATAGACATCCATCGTCATATTGATACTTGCATGTCTGAGTTAGCTTTGAATGAACTTTACATTCTGTCCTGCCTGGATCCTGAAGCTAGCATTACTATGACTGGGACTGTGGAAAGATACTTGCCTAAGTCCTGCCCTTCTGAGTGCCGGATAAAAAAGGCGATTCACAACATTTGTATGCACTGACCCACATCCATCAGGCGAAGGGAATACAAAATCATACTTATTAATATGACGAGCTTAATACCACTGTTTTAGCTCTCTAATAAGCCTATCTGTCATGTCAATCTTTCTAATTGCATTCTTTGTTTTAGGTTTCTGGAATTCATGATTCAATAATGATCGCTTTACATGTATTTGTTTTGAATTCCAGTCTATGTCGCTCCATTGCAATCCCCAAAGTTTGCCTGCCCTTAACCCTGTTTGAAAAGCTGTTAAGAAGGCTGCTTTATACGGCCTATCTACTTCTGCTATGAATAACTTAAATTCCTCTGGTGACAATATTTCTATTTCCGGCTTGCCTATCTGAGCCCGCTCAAGGCTTTCTGTTGGATTGCGCTTGATATAACTCAATTTCATTGCATATTTAAAAATAAGCTTAATAACCGTAACTTCATTTCTTGCGGTACTAGGAATTGCAGTCTTTGCTCTTCCTGATACATACGTCTGCAGCTGTCCAGTTTTAATACTGTTAAGCTGAATATGTGAGAATGCCGAAAAAAGCAGAATTCTAACTTAACATGTGGTACATGTTCTGAGGGCAGGTCAAGATGCATATTCAAGTGTTATCGGATCAAATTTCAAGAATGACAGTACTCTTCACCTAACTCCTGTTACTGTCGTGATTTCAAAGTACGGAATAGTCGTTCAGCCACTTTCAAGCATTTCACCACAAAATTCGGGGTTAAACGAAACACACAGACTTTATGTTGAAGGTGCGAACCTTCGACTTCAGGGCTTCCAAAATGCTAAGACAGCACTCGAAACGAACAATAGAGAACTGATACAGAAAGCAAGTTTGACCTTGAACATGGGAAGAATGAAAATAGAAGAGTGGGGAAACAAAATTAAAGAACTTGGGGCAAAATAAGGTCTTCAGCTTTATAAGTGAAGTGTGAAGGTTAGGACTTTTTTAAGATGTCAAGATTAACAAGTTTTTCCTGTTATCAAGAACCCGGCAGATATCTTCATAATACGTCCTTCCCCGTAATCAGCGCGATGAAATATTTTGGTTCCCTTAACTCACACACTTTATTTGCAATTGACTAATGACAGGATATCCTATAGGAAAAATTGACGCCATGGCCATATCGGTGCTCAATGCGGAAACGCTTCTCCCTGTCGCAGATAAGATGGCAGCCGTGGTCCATCAAACCCGGCCGATGATGAATCCTATAGAATCAAGGTTGTTTCATCTGTGATGAATAGATCAAGTGACAATCGCCGCACACTATTCGTATGCCTCTTTCTTACGATAACTACCATAGCGATCTACTGGCAGGTAAACAGTCACGATTTTGTCAATTTTGATGACAACGAATACATAACGGGAAACCGTCATATACAGACCGGTCTCACTTCTGGGAACATTGTCTGGGCTTTCACAACCTTCTATGCAAGCAACTGGCATCCCCTGACTTGGATCTCTCATATGCTGGACTGTCAGTTGTTCGGGCTGAGGCCTACGGGTTACCACATAGTCAATCTTCTCTTTCATATTGCAAATTCGCTTTTGCTCTTCCTCATTCTTCACCGTATGACGAAAGCCATATGGCAAAGCGCCTTCGTGGCAGCTGTCTTCGCCATTCATCCCCTCCATGTGGAGTCTGTTGCCTGGGCTGCCGAGCGCAAGGACGTCCTTTCCACGTTCTTCTGGATGCTCACCATGGGAGCTTATGTTTCCTATGTTCAAAGGCGGGAGCTAAAGCGGTGTCTTATCACCCTTTTCTTTTTTGCCCTGGGACTCATGGCCAAACCCATGGTGGTCACACTTCCCTTTGTCCTGCTCCTTCTTGATTACTGGCCACTCCATCGCTTGACGATAGGGAAACCGCCACTAAATGAGCACACGCAATCTGAAAGACCCGTAAAAAGTCACCGCGAAAAAAAGGAGCACCCCAGGAGTGCAATAAAAGCAGAGCACATAAACAAGACTGAGAAACAGACACGGCAACGGCCACTTATGGTTCAGATTATCCTGGAGAAGGTTCCCTTTCTTGTTCTTTCTCTGGCCTCATGTATAGTTACATACATGGCCCAGCAGAAAGGCGGGGCCATGACTATTGGTTCTGTACAAAGCTATCCCTTGTCAGCCCGCATTGCAAATGCCTTTGTCTCTTACTGTGGTTACATTGGAAAGATAGTCTGGCCCGAAAACCTCGCGGTTCTTTATCCTTACCCCGGCATGCTTCCGACCTGGCAGGTCATTGGCGCGGTCCTCTTTATTGTCATTATAACGTCCTTGATTATTTGGACCGTGAAGCGCTACCCGTATCTCACGACAGGGTGGTTCTGGTACCTGGGGACACTGGTTCCCGTAATCGGTCTTGTCCAGGTTGGGGTGCAGGCCATGGCGGACCGTTACACCTATGTACCCATTATCGGCATTGCGATCATGGTTGCCTGGGGAGTGCCTGAGCTTTTAAAGAAATGGCGATATAGAAATGCTGCTCTTGCAACGCTGGCCGTCATCATACTTTGCACATTTTCGTTCGTTACTTGGAAGCAGGTGGGGTACTGGCAAAACAGCACTATCCTGTTCAAGCATACCCTGGAGAAGACAACAAATAATCCTATAATCTTAGACAATATGGTGAATGTTCTGATGGGTGAAGGCAGGCTTGATGAGGCCATAGCCCTTTATGCCGAGGCAGTGAGGATTAACCCTAATCGGGCAGATTCATACAACAATATGGGTCTTGTCTTAATTAAACGGGGAAGAGCCGATGAAGCCATACCCAATTTCCTTAAGGCTATTAGAATCAATCCCGATCATGCGGCGGCCCACTACAACCTGGGGACTGTTCTGGCTTCACAAGGGAAGCTTGATGGGGCCATCTATCACTTTCGGGAATGCGTTCGCATCAAGCCGGACTATGAACAGGCCTATAACAATCTGGGAAATGCCTTGTTTCTTGAGAATAGAATTGATGAGGCCATCGCAAGCTATAGGGAAGCACTACGTCTCAATCCTGACTTTACAATGGCGGAGAACAACCTCAAGATTGCTCTTGCTCAACAGAGAAAAGCCCGCTAATGTCCTCACTGCCTTGCTGTTCCGAGTCCTGCCTTGTTCCAGCAAGAGGGTTCGAAATGAGAACGGGTGACATTTCAAACGTCTGCATTATTTTGATATTTCAAAAACATGGAGGCAAAAAAATTAAGGGGACGGTTTTATTTATTGAGTTAGTCTCGTTGTTTCTTCATTTGCTGTAACTGATCTTGCATCAAAAGAGTGCGGCAATATCGCCAGGTTATTCACCATTATAATTGTTAATCATTAACTTTCGATTTGTGAGCACGATGAGGAGATGTTCTCAATAACCGGAACATCCCCTTTTTTATTTGATCGTCACTACATATTACATTCAAGAGTATTATCTCGTCTAATTTGCCTAATTGATCGTCTAATTCTAACCATTTTTTCATTCCTGTCTTTATAATTCCGTCTTCCCCAAAGACCTCACAAACATAGAATATGGAGGTGTGCCATGACCACACAAGAAGCAATAACCCCGTTCAAATATTATCTTCAGGCAAACCACAAAGAGAGGACCATCAAGAGCTACACGCTGCTACTTGACAGATTCAATGCGATTCATGGAGAGAGACCACTGCAGGATATCAGTCCCGATGATATCTTCCATTTTCTGGAAAGTGTGACGCAGAAGCTGTCCAAATCCACACGCAGGCTCCGGTATGCCCAGATAAAATCCTTTTACAACTTCATCATCGACCGCTGCTCCCTGAACATGGAGAATCCTTGTAACGTATCGTTGCTGAGTAAATCCTTCAAGACACCGAAGCAGCTCCCGCACAAGACTCTGGAACGGGAAACCGTGTATAAAATGATCTACAACACTAAAAGACAGCGGGACCGATTGATATTGGAGCTTCAGGCACGGTGCGGATTGAGGATTGGCGAATTATTAAAGATCAAAGTATCAGATGTCTCCTACAGAACTATTACCCTGCGAGAGCCCAAATCAGGCAAGGAGATAGAAATGGCCTACATGCCTGAAAGCGTATCAAGAAAATTGGGAGAATACATCAAGGAAAAGTCTTTACAGGGAGAGGGTCGGATCTTTCCCATCTGCTATTCGAAGGCAAGGTCCCTTGTCAGAGGACTGGGAGCCAAGCTGAATATCCATGTGTCACCCCATGATCTCCGGCGATACTCAGCCACGTATTCCAGCAGAAACGGAGTCCCCCTGGAAGTAGTATCGAAGGTAATCTTGAGGCACCAAGATTTAAAGACCACGCAGGTCTATCTCGGAAAGATCACCGATTCCAAAGCGATCCGATGGATGGACATCCTTCGCGAAAAATAGGATCATTCAACATAACAAATTGGAACATGGAGGTCTTTGGGGTTCATAAATCGCGGCCGAACCGCCCATAATACACTATCTTATCATCAGAAACTGCGAGTTTTATCCTGATAACATTAACCATTTATTCAGAGAAATCTGAGGAGTTCAACCGGTATTCATCGATACAAAAAAACGGTTGTCTTGATATTCCTTGGAGGTTATATTCCTTCCATGGCATGGGAAGTTGAATATACCGACGAATTTGAAGCATGGTGGATAGGTCTGATCGAGGAAGAACAGATCGATATTGATGCGGTTGTCGGTTTACTGTAAGAAAAGGGGCCTCATCTGCCATACCCTTATAGTTCTGATGTCGAAGGAACCAAGTACAGATCGATAAAGGAGTTAAGGATTCAGCATAAAGGGAAACCATATAGAATCCTTTATGCCTTCGATTCCCGCAGAGCGGCAATTTTACTTATTGGCGGCAGAAAGACAGGTGGTATGAGAAATACGTATCTGTGGCTGAAAGAATTTATGAGGAACATTTGAAGTCTTTAAAAGATGAACAAGGGGGTGCATTATGAGCAAACCTTACTCTATGCTGAGAGCAAAAATGAAACCCGCAGCACGAAAAAAAGCGGCGGAGAAGACAAAAGCCTTTCTTGATGCAATGCCATTGCAGGAATTGCGTCACGCCAGGAATTTAAGCCAGGAACAACTGGCACAAACATTGTCTGTCAAGCAGGCTGCAGTATCAAAGCTTGAGAAGCGAACAGACATGTATATCAGCTCATTAAGAAATTTTATCAAGGCCATGGGAGGCGACCTGGAAATCATCGCCAAATTTCCTGATGGGTCTGTTCAGATCAGTCAATTTGAAGACATTGCTGCAAAGACAGAAAAGAGTAATTCCCCAGCGTAACGAGAAACTTTCTCTTCTTCACAAACGGATTTGGCATCCCGGATGGATGGAGCATCTCACAAAGCAGTAACCCGAATCATCGGACGGGTTTATTGATAGTCACTTGAAACATGCAATGGCTGATCAGGCCTTTTCTTCGGTTGATAAAATATTGACGACTTCCTGAAGTTCTTAGTTGACGGGTGTTGCAAAATATGCCAGCTTACAAGCGAGAATCATTAAACGGGTTGGAATAATAAGATGGGTGGCGGTTACCGCCCTCATTGTGTATGCCCAAAATGTCAGAAGAGCGGTTAATAACGGAGACGAAATGAAGAGGTACATGGTCATATTCACTCTATTTGCCTTCACCCTCGCTTTTCCCGTATTCTCAGCAGAGCGGGCAACAATTGGGGTTTCCCCTGCAACTTCGGGGAAGACAAGCGGAAGTGCGACAGAGACGCCCATCAGTCCTTTGCAAGTATTGAGTTCCCCCGCCGCTGCGACTAAGTCTTTCACTCCGCTGGTATTTAATACGCAGACCTTGACCGTGACGGGAATGACCCCCAGCCAAACATTTGTGCCCTTGTCGATAAACACTTTACCGCTTACAGTAACAGGCATGACGAATAGCACTACTTTCTCGCCAGTCACTATAAATACGTCAACGCTTACCGTTACAGGTGCATCCGGCAACTGATAAGTGTCAGGAGGGAACAATGAAAAAATACTGCATAATCACTTGGATTAATCTGATCGTACTTACTATTTTTCTCGGCTACGCAGGCTTTTGCTGCGCGGAAGACTTCACGTTTAATGTACCTGTTGCACTATATAATATTAATGTGCCGATGGCCAGACAGGGTGATGTATATTGTCAGGCAACAAACCGACTTGTTCCTGCTAATCAACAAAAATTCATGATAGGTAGCGGTTTTACTGTCTATTCCATCACTGGCGGGAATTATGTGGGAACCGTCACGGTCAAGTTCAACGCCAATAACGGTGTGAAAGCCGCGGATGCGACAGATTGGGGTTGTTGGCTGCACATTAACAGTGTATATCTTGAAAACACACCAGCGTGTCAATATGGCACGGCTGACTGTGTAGATTTGAGTCTGGGTCCGAGTGGGCATGACAGGACAAAACCATTCACATCAACAGTTAGTGGCATAATCAAATAAGAACTGTCAGGAACGGGCAACGTAGACTGATTGAAATTTTGTCAAAGACAGTCCGATCTATAAATTGCAACGAACTTTTCAATCAGACATTTTTACCAGACTCTGCAAGGCGGTTACAAAGACTTGACTAGTTGCAGTGCTTAATTTGCGCTAAGTGCTCTTTTCTGCTGGAATAATATAGTAGATGAGAAGTTCTTGCTGTTGTCTGTCCCGGCGAGCCAGCACAATAAAAAAGGGAGTTCGTAAGTATACGAAATCCCTTTTTTATTGTGCCGCACACTCAACAAAATTTTCTCCCTTCCCGCTCCGCGGTTCAAACTGATCCGAGCCGCTCATATATCGCCGTGAACTGCAAATCACTGTTCGTCGCTGCACAGAGATATCCTCTGTTTCTTGTTATACGCAAGCGATTGCACTACTGCTATGGGCTAAACTTTCAAATCAAGCCTGCAGTGGCAAGCATTATCTCAGTTTATTGAATTGCGATTGAAATATGCAGTTTTTGAAAGGTAATTTTTCATGTGATGGAGGGTGTTTCTAACTTCCGCTAATCAATCGTCGCGTAATTTTTGTGGACACTGAACCTTTCAGATGGTATTCAATATTAACTGCTGATGTGTGCGGCCTTTACTGAGGACTATCAATTAGGCAACTCCCGTTACTCGCTGGCTCTCCATCCTCAACAGATCATCTAACTGAGGGAATAATACAATGAAAGATCAATCCAAGACAAAGCAGGTACTGATTCAGGAACTAGCTTCTCTGAGACAGAGAATCCAGGAACTTGAGTATTCTGAATCAGAACGTAAGCGTGCGGAAGATGCGCTGCGGGAGAGCGAGGAGAAATACCGTGCAATCATCGAAAATATGCAAGAGGGCTACCATGAAGTGGACCTCAAGGGCAACTTTACGTTCTTCAACGAGTCGATGCGCAAGATCATAGGCTACGAAAGAGAAGAACTGTTGGGGATGAATAACCGCCAATATTCCGATGAAGAAAGTGCCCGCAAGGCCTATCAAGTTTACAACCGGGTCTACCGAACCGGCGAACCGGTAAAGAACTTTGAGTGGCAGATTATCAGGAATGACGGTGATCGCAGAGATATCGAACTTTCCGTATCACTCATTAGAGACGCGGGGGATCATCCAACCGGGTTCCGGGGCATTGTCACCGACATCACCGACCGCAAGCGGGCAGAAAAGGCGTTAACTAAGAGTGAAGAGAAATTCCGCAAGGCCTTTTATACCAGCCCAGACTCTGTGAACATCAACCGTCTCGAAGACGGTATGTATATTTCAATTAATCCAGGATTTACCAAAATCATGGGATATACGGAAGAGGACATCATCGGAAAGACCTCAGTAGAATATAATATCTGGGGAAATATCGAGGACAGACAAAAACTGGTAGCCGGATTGAGAAAAGGCGGGGCGGTCACTAACCTTCAAGCCGCTTTTCGAACAAAGGGGGGCGATATCAGATATGGGCTGATGTCAGCCTCCGTGATCGATCTTAATGGTATTCCCCATATTCTCAGCGTTACCCGCGACATCACCGAGCGCGAGCAGGCAGAGAAGGCTTTGCAGAGATTGGAAGAAAAGTTCTTCAAGGCTTTTGACGCCAGCCCTACTTTAATGGCCATCAGGTCCAGGAAAGACGGACGCTTCATCAATGTGAATGAGGAGTATATTCGTGTCACGGGCTACAGCCGAGAAGAGTTAATCGGTGCGACTTCAATGGCGCTGGGTATCACCTACTCCGAGATTTATGAAAGAGTAAGACAAACAATCAACGAGCAGGGCTTTGTCCATAACTTGGAAACTAAGCTCAAAACGAAGACAGGTGATATCCGAACAGGGCTGTTCTCTGCAGTGAGCATTGAGATTGAAGATGAACCCTGTCTCCTCTCGGCTTTCCAGGACATAACCGACCGCAAACAGGCAGAGGAAGCCCTCAAGTTGGATGAAGCACGTCTGGAAGCCCTTCTAAGATTGAACACGATGGACGATAAGTCTTTTAACGAGATTATTGACTATGCCCTTGAGGAGATGATCGTCCTGACGAAAAGCGAGGCTGGATATCTGGCCTTCGTAAACGATGATGAGACTGTGCTGACCATGCATTCCTGGTCGAAAAGAGCCATGGAAGAATGTCAACTGCGATATAACACCATGATCTGCCCTATGGAGCATACTGGGTTATGGGCGGAACCGGTTCGTCAACGCAGACCTATTATTACTAATGATTATGACGCGCCTAATCCATTGAAGAAGGACGTTCCCAAGCGTCACTTTAAATTGGTACGTCATGCTGGGGTACCGTTTATCGATGGAAACAAGGTCGTCATGACCACCGGTATGGGCAATAAGTCCGAGGACTATAATGGTTCTGATGTCCGGCAGATTAGCCTTATGATGGATGGAATATGGAAGATTATACAGCGTCGCAGAGTGGAGGAAACGTTGCGGAAGTACATGTCAGAGCAGGAGAGGGCATTACAGATATCAACTGCATTGCATGAGCTGTCAGCACATCTGCTTCTCGACAGGAGCCTCGATGAAAACCTTCAGTTGATTGTAAATAAGGCTGCAGAGGTGTTTCGCACTGATACCGCGTATATTGCTTTAGCTGACGATAAGAAAGAAAAAGTCCGCATGTATACCCTTTTCGGCATAAAGACAAAAGATTTTATTGAGATGGAGATTCCTTTTGGACTAGGGCTTGGCGGACATATTATGAAGTCTCGTTCAGGACTAATTATTGATGACTATTTTAATAATGAAACAATCAAGCTCTCACCCGCTATCAGTCAAATAGTGAAGAATGAAGGCGTCATCTCGGGAATGGGTGTGCCTATCCAGTCTGAGACGGAAGACCTCGGAGTGCTTTACGTTTTTCACAGGCAACCGAAGAAATTTGATACATCTGAGTTGAAAGCCCTGGAGATGTTCGGCCATTTGGCTGCACTTGAGATAACAGGGAAGCGAAGGAAAGAGGCGTTGTTTGAGTCGGAAAGCATGTACAAAACCCTGGCGGAAAGTTCATATGCAGGCGTTTTTATCGTTCAGGACGGGACGTTTCAATTCGTGAACCCCCATATTATGGAATACTCCGGATTCAGTGAGAAGGAATTGATAGGAAGAAGCCCTATCGCTTTTGTTCATCCCGATGATCGTGAAATGACACAGGCAAATGCTATAGAGATGCTCAGGGGAAAGCGATCAATACCATATGAGTATCGGGTCATCAACCGCAAGGGCAACATCAGGCGGCTCATGGAAACGGTGAGATCAATTACATATAAGGGAAAACGGGCTACCTTGGGAAGCAGCATGGATATCACCGAGCGTTATCAGATGGAGAATATCCTCCGTCAGGCCCAGAAGATGGAGGCCATAGGGACATTGGCTGGTGGGATCGCCCATGACTTCAACAATATTCTCAGTGCTATCATGGGATACACAGACATGGCTCTTACGGACCGCAAAGCGGACGACCCCCACCGGGGTTACCTTGAGCAGGTTTACAAGGCAGGTGAGCGCGCGCGTGATTTGGTGAAACAGATACTGGCTTTCAGCCGCCGGGAGGAGAAGGAAAAGAAGCCGGTTCTCGTTGCGCCAATCCTCAAGGAGGGCGTAAAGTTGCTGAGGTCGACCTTGCCAGCAACCATCAATATCAAGCAAGAAATTAAGGATACATCGATCATGGTTCTTGCTGATCCCACACAGGTCCATCAGGTGTTGATGAATCTATGCACCAATGCCGCCCATGCCATGCGGGAGAAGGGCGGCACACTATGGATTCAACTGGTTCGCGAGGGGATAGGATCCGCCGGAACATCACGGCCGCTCAATCTGACCGCAGGCAGCTATGCTAAATTGACCGTAAGTGACAGCGGACATGGGATCGATGCATCAATCGTGGATCGTATCTTTGATCCCTTCTTTACTACCAAGTTACCTGGAGAGGGAACAGGCCTCGGCCTTTCCGTAGTGTATGGGATTGTCAAGGATCATGGTGGTGAAATTGATTTATCCAGTGAACTTGGTAAGGGAACAACTGTAACAGTATATTTCCCCTTGATTCAGGCAGAAAAGCCAATAGAGGGGAGGACACCTGAAGATATTCCGGGAGGGAGTGAGCGTATTCTTTTCATTGACGATGAAGCCGCTCTAGCTGAATTGGCAAGCGTGATGCTGACATCTATGGGGTATCAAGTCACATCCAGGACAAGCAGTGTTGAGGCTCTGGAGGCATTTCGTGCCAACCCATATGGATTTGACATGGTTATCACGGACATGACCATGCCGAATATTAGAGGAGATCATCTCGCAAAGGAATTGTTGAAAATCAGACCGGACATACCAATTATTATCTGCACAGGTTTCAGTGAGATGATCTCTGAAGACAAGGCAAAGAATATTGGCATACGCGAGTTTATAATGAAGCCAATTAACAAGAAGGAACTCGCGGTTGCGATAAGGGATGCGTTGAAGCCGGAATAGGACAATACGATATTTCATCCGGCATTCATCAATTTTCAGAATAACCGATTTCGTTTGTTTGTAGGTGATCTGTGCAAGAATAATCACCGGCCGGCAATAGGAAAATTATTGGCAGCCGTTTCCGTGGTGTACTTCCTGTTATCAATAACTGGTAGAGTCAAAAAATGTTGCTGATATCAAGTGGTAAACAGCATCTGATGGACTATATTCCATTTGACATCTCAACAAGTATCCGGTAGCTTTCGAGCAATTTAATTATATCGCAAAAAATTCTTCACCTTTCTTTCCCAACCTACACCGCTTATCTGATAAGGGAGCAACCCGATGAAAGATCAATTCAAGACAAAGCAGGTGCTGATCCAGGAACTGGCTTCTCTAAAGCAGAGAATCAAAGAACTGGAACAATCTGAATCAGAGCGAAAACGGAATGAGGAAGCACTATGCCGAGCTGAAGAGAACTTCCGCCGTTCTCTGGATGATTCCCCGCTGGGGATACTTATTGTGACCGTAGACGGTGAGACCATTTATGCCAATCGGGCGATTTTGAATATCTACAGCTATGAGGACCTGAAAACAATCCATCTGAAGAAACGCTATACCCCAGAGAGCTATGCCGAGTACAAGATAAGAAGGGAAAAAAGAAAACGAGGTGATTATGTCCCGTCCGAATACGAGATAAGCATTATCAGGAAAGATGGTGAAGTCCGCAATCTCCAAGTCTACCGCAAGGAAATATTGTGGGACGGGGAAAGACAGTTTCAGGTAACATACCAAGACATTACCGACCGCAAACGAGCCGAAGAGGAGCTGCGGGAGAGCGAGGAGAAATACAGGTATCTTGTCAAGTATGCGCCTACCGGTATCTACGAGGTCGATTTAACAGCGCGAAAGTTCTTGAGCGTCAACGACGCCATGTGCCAGTACACCGGCTATACCAAAGATGAATTTCTATCGATGGACGCCATACAATTTCTCACCGATGAAAGTCAGAAATCCCTTATGCAAAGGCATGCCAAAGTCCTCGCACGTGAGCCGGTCCCGGATGGCATCGAATGCCAGATAAAGCGCAAAAACGGCAGTGAGTTTTGGGCTCTTCTCAATAGTCGCTACTCATATGAACCGAACAATCGCATCCTTTCGACGGGCATCGTGCATGACATAACTGAGCGCAAGAGGGCAGATAACGAGTTGCGTAAGGCCTACCAACAGCTGAGAGCGGCAGATGAGCAAATGCGAGCGCAATATAACAGCCTCGTAAAGAGTGAGCAATCGATGCGTGAAAGCGAAGAGAAGTACCGCAACATTCTGGAGAATATGGCTGAGGGCTATTTTGAGATCGATTTAGAGGGAAATATGACGTTCTGCAATGATTCCACCTGTAGTATTTCTGGTTATTCCCAAAGCGAATTAGTGAATATGAATTACAGACAATATACCTCGCCGGAAACAGCGAAAATACTGCGCGCTGTCTATAACAATATTTACAAGACAGGAGAAAAGGGGAATCTCTATAACTTTGAGTTGATCAGGAAAGACAAACAAACCCGCAACATAGAATTATCCTTGAATCTCATGAGAAATTCGGCAGGCGAAGCAATTGGTTTTCGGTGCATTGCCCGCGACATCACCGAGCGCAAGCGGGCTGAGGACGGACTCCTTTTGAACGCCCAACGCATGCAGGCGTTACTGCAACTCGGCCAAATGACGGAGACAACGCTGAAGGAAGTTACGGACTTCGCATTGGAGCAAGCTGTAGCGTTGACCAAAAGCAAAATCGGTTATCTGGCTTTTCTCAATACAGATGAGAGCGTCCTCACTATGCACTCCTGGTCGAAAACAGCTATGCTGGAGTGCGACATTATCGAAAAACCGATCCATTATCCGGTCGGGGATACCGGGCTTTGGGGAGAAGCCGTACGGCAGCGCAGACATATAATAACCAATGATTATTCTGCGCCGAATCCATGGAAAAAGGGTTACCCTGAAGGTCATGTCCGGGTTTTACGGCACATGAATGTGCCTATTTTTGATGGCAGCCGGATTGTGATAGTTGCGGGAGTAGGGAACAAAGACGAAGAATATATTGAGACAGACGTACAGCAACTGACGCTTTTGATGCAAGGAATGTGGCGGATGATCGACCGCAAGTGTGCAGAGGAGGAGAAACAACGTCTTCAGGAGCGCCTGCAACGCGCCGAGAAGATGGAAGCCCTGGGCGCCTTGGCAGGGGGCGTTGCCCATGACCTCAACAACGTTCTTGGAGTCTTGGTGGGGTATTCGGAGCTTCTTATGCAAAACGTCCCCCAGGATAGCCCCTTTCAAAGACACGCAATGCAGATTTTCAAAGGCGGCCAGCGTGCGGCGGCAATCATCCAGGACTTGCTGACACTTGCCCGGAGGGGCGTGCTGGTCTCGGAGCCACTGAACCTGAACAGGGTTATTTTGGATTTTATGCAGATGCCGGAGTTTGAGGCAATCAGGTCCCATCATCCCGGCGTCCAATTTAAAACGTCCCTGGACGCAGAGCTCTTAAATGTGAAAGGTTCATCCACACATCTGAGTAAGACGGTGATGAATCTGCTTTCCAACGCTGCGGAAGCCATAACTGGGTTCGGGGAAGTACTGATTAAGACTGAGAACCGTTACGTGGACACGCCGATTCACGGATATGACACCACAAAGGAAGGGGAATATGCTGTGCTTACCGTATCGGATACGGGATCAGGAATTTCATCGTCTGATATTGGAAGGATATTCGAACCTTTCTATACGAAAAAGGTGATGGGCAGAAGCGGCACGGGTCTCGGACTGGCAGTTGTGTGGGGCACCGTCAAAGATCACAGCGGCTACATTGATGTAGAAAGCACAGAAGGCAAAGGGACTGTCTTCACCCTCTATTTTCCTGTAACTAGGGAAGATCTAACTAAGGTTGAACAGGTTGTCCCTCAGAGCACATACTTGGGTCGTGGCGAGCACATTCTGGTTGTGGATGATGTGGAAGGTCAACGCCTTTTGGCATCAGCCATGCTGGAAAGGCTTGGATACAAAGTGAACTCTGTTGCCGGCGGCGAAGAGGCTATAGAGTTTGTGAAAAAACAGCCGGTTGATTTGCTCATCTTGGACATGATCATGGATCCCGGCATTGACGGACTTGATACTTACCGGAGCATCCTTGATATCCGGCCGCAACAGAAGGCAATTATCGTGAGTGGTTTTTCTGAAACAGATCGGGTGACTATCGCCCAGACCCTCGGTGCGGGCGCCTATGTCAGAAAGCCCTACATAATAGAGAAATTCGGGCTTGCCGTAAAGAAAGAGTTGGATAGAAAATAGATGGTGGCATATTCAACAGTACAAACGGTATGCATTGATTCTCAGTGAGACAGCCAAATGCTGATAAGTAGGTGTTTCCGATAACCGACCTCTTTAATATTTTCGTTCATTGCTCTCGCATAGTACAGGTTGGAGGCGCTATTCCTTGGCAGCTTATTCCCATCACACGCAGCTTGCGGCTACCTTCCTGAAAGAAACAAAACGCCAATCTCAACAAATATACTTTCTTTCAATTAGTAATCCTTAATATGAGTTAAATGTATCATCTCTAGTAAATGAGTTGGGATATTATATGGATCTGCATAATATCCCAAGAACAAAAACAGAAAATAGTGGATTGTTGTTTAATATTGAGATATTAGAATTAAAATAATAAATTTCAACGCGGGGGTTTATACCGCAAATTGGCGGTGTTTGCTATAGATCTATATAAACAATGTTGGACGACAGAACGAATGAGTATCTGTGGATTTAGCTATGGACGATAAGAATGGCAGCATGTCGCCGATTGTTGCTTTGATTACGACGTTCGTGTTGACCGTGTTTTTTGCCTTGGGATCGTTTTTCCTTATGCAGAAAGTCTTAAAAGTTGACACGACTACTAACTGGGTCGGTCTATTATTCTTCCTCACCTGTGTTGCCTTCGCCGGGTCTATACTCAGGCTCTTCGGAAAATACTGTCTCTATCCGAAAGAGGCGGCAAAACTCGAAATGGTTGGCGGGGTAAAGTATGGGACTCAGTTGGAGGCGGTTTTCTCGGGGAAGAGTGCCACTTGGCCTTTTGCCAAACTGCTCGTTGACGGAGACAAGCTTTGGCTTCGCACCCCCTGGGGGATGGTGACCTACTACCGACTGCAGCTTCCAACAATCACTGTTAATGCGTCACCATTGTTTCCCAGCTTAAGCATTGATGATAAAATGCGATCCACAGCAATAAAATTCTCGTTTTTCCCCTGGTATTGTAAGAAGCTTGTGAAAAAGTTAAAAGTGTTGGGATACCGGTTTTCGCAGGAATAAATCATGTGCGAGTAGTTTTGGACATTTCGAAAAGAAAATGACACCAAACCAGTAGCTGCACCGGACGTGGCAGAGGCGTTACTCTCTTTTAACCAGTAATCCTCAATATGTTTCTCAAGTAACATGTGTGTAGGTGCAATAACCGGCTCATTTCGTTTTTTCACTTCTCGATCTTGCGCAGTACGGGTTGAAACGCTACAATAACAGGGTAAGTTGATGTATGCCAAAGACAGCAATACTGCCGACTACTAAAACCTTCTCTTTTCATCCAAAGAAATTGTTTATGTCGCATCAAGAGCTCGATCTCGCAGAGTCATAAATTTGTTTCGAGGGTACGAAAAACGACGGCTCCCAGTTTCTCTTTTTTCGTGTCGAATATCTTTGTGCTATTGCATCGTGCCTCTTTAGCTTCTTCGAGAAAGTATCCCAGGAGATCGAGGTCGCCGCTGTTGGAGACGCCCGATTCCAGATCCTTTGAAATTTTCGCTAGTACGGACAGGACGCCGAAGGCATAAAGGCTCAAAGTGGTCACCCGCCTCAGGAAGAATTGCCTTTCAACGACCTTTTCTCCATGGAAGATAATCCCCAAAAGCAGCATACGTTTGAGCGTGCGTGCATTGGCCTTGACCAGTCTCACGGCCTCCTGTACGGTTGCGTCGCCACCATTTATGCGCCAGGGCATCGCCACAAAGCCAGAAAAGAAGTCATTCATGATGAAAGACCAGCGCGATAATCCTTCGTGTGAGCGGATCTCTTTCTTCAGACGGCCAAGAAGGAAGAGCGTGGGATAGACGGAATGGATTTCCGTTGTTCCCTCGAATATAGGAACCACGCGGAAGTCGCGCATCCGCCTTTCATAGGGCTGGGTCGTGAGATAGCCGGCACCCCCGGCCACCTGCATGGCATCGTAAAGTACGTCCCAGGCCCGCGTGGAACCGTAAAGCTTGCAGTGCGATGTCTCGATCACCGAGTCTTCAGTAGGCTGGGCTTCGAGAAGATGCGCAGTGAAATAATTAATGCAGGATGTGACGAATCCGTGAACCCGGGCATTTATTATTTTTTCCTGCACGAGAGGAAAATTACGGATGGGAAGGCCGAACTGTGTCCTGGCGCCGGCGCGCTTAAGCATGTCCTTCAAGGATACGTCTATGAGGCCGGCGGCAGCGGCGCCGAGGGCGAGTCTCCCGTAGTTGAGGATGGCCAGGGCGATCTTATAGCCTTCTCCCGGCTTGCCCAGCATGTTTTCCACCGGAACATGAACATTCTGAAATTGAATGGTGGCCGTGGAGCTGGCCCTGATACCCATCTTGGGCATGTCCTTCCCAATCTTGACTCCTTCCCATGCCGTCTCCACGATGAAGGCACCCATGAACCCGGGATGCACGGGGGCCATCTGGGCAAAGATGGTGAGGCCCTGCGCGTAGTTTGCGTTGGTGATGTAGGTCTTTGTGCCGTTGAGGATGTAATGTTTGCCATCGGCGGAGAGTTCTGCCTTCGTCTCGATATGCCTCGCATCGGAGCCGAAATTGGGTTCCGTAAGGGCGTAGGAAAAGATCATCTCTCCCAAGGCAGCAAGGGGAAGATATTGACGCTTCTGCTTTTCCGTTCCGTATAGTTCAATGCCTTTGATGCCGATGAAGAGATGGGCAAGAAAAACAACTGCAGATGCCAAGTCCTGGGCCGAAATCTCTTCTATGAAGCGGATGCAGTCGACGAGGCTGACGCCTAACCCACCGTATTTTTCAGAAAGGCTGATCCCGAAGAAGCCCTTCTTTTTCATTTCTTCGAGCATCTCATCGGGTATGCGTCCTTCCTCTTCAATCTGCTGAGGGGAATGGTTTTTAAACATCTCCCGATAGGATATGAGCAGGGATTGAACCTTCGCTGAGTCGACCGGCATGCGATAGGAATCAAAGACAGTTTTATCAAAGACGCCTTTAAATATCTTCTCCATGAAGCTACCCGATGCCATATTTTGTCTCCTTTCTCTTGAGACCGTGCCCGTTGCATCTCGATGGCGGTAATAATCCATCAATAATATTGATAATGATGATTTCTTTACGCATATGTCAATTATAAGCAGTACTAATAGGAATTTCCACCTTTTTCAGTCAGGATTGTAATGATGATTATATACCTGCCTCGGGATCCCATAGCCCCTCTATTTGTTAAATCCACCCCCCAAAATAGGCCCCATTTTTTTCTTGCAATGGTGTTTTTTATATGATAGAAATTGAGCGAAAATCATCGTGTATGTTAGTGATGAGTGGGCTTGTGCCCACTTTTTTTTTCCTAAATACTTGGATAGACAGGCTCAGTTCGTAAAGACGCTTGCGCTGGTCATGAGGCGGCCTATATCAGGTGCGGCAAGCTTGCCTCGCTGTTTATGGGTCTGAGATAAATGGCTGATAATTCGATTACATACCGGGGAAAAATCATGCAGCTCATTGAGCCTGTGATCGAATCCGAAGGGATGGAAATCGTCGATGTTGAATGCCTGAAAATGAAATTCCGATGGCTGGTGCGGATTTACATCGATAAAGAGGGAGGGGTCACCATTAGTGATTGCTCTGAAATAAGCAAGCAGGTAGGTGACATCCTTGATGTTTATGACGTAATTCCCGGGTCCTATACGCTGGAGGTTTCTTCTCCGGGCCTGGACCGGCCTCTCACCAGGGACAAGGATTTCATAAAGTACCGCGGATCCGTTGTCCGCATTAAGACAGGCGAAAAACTGGACGGCGCGAAAAATTTTCATGGGATACTGAATGATTATCTGGATGAAGACGGCGCGAAGACTCTGGTTGTCGATGTTTCGGGGAAGATTTATCACATACCGAGAGATTTGGTAGTAAAAGCACATCTTGTTTATGAATTTTGATGCAAATATGGAGGACTCTCAATGTTGCCAGAACTTAAACGTCTGATAGAGCAGATGGGTAAGGATAGAGGTATAGACAAAGGTGTCATTATAGAGGCGCTGGAAATGGCCATGCTAACCGCTGCACGGAAGAAACTAGGACTCCACGTAGATCTCGAGGCGCACTACAACGAGGAAGTGGGGGAAGTTGAAGTCTTTCAATTCAAAACCGTCGTAGATAAAGTGCTGGACTCTGATGTTCAGATAGCGGTGGCCGAGGCACGTCGAACCTTGGATGAAGGCGCGGAAAGGGGAGACAGCCTCGGAATTAAGTTAGAAACAAACACCTTTGGCAGAATTGCAGTTCAGACTGCGAAGCAAATAATCATTCAAAAAGTTAAGGACGCTGAACGGGATAACGTTTACGATGAATACAAAGATAAGAAGGGCGAACTGGTCAGCGGTTTTGTCCAAAGATTCGATGGCGGAAATATTATCGTCAACCTCGGGCGTGCTGAAGGCATCATACCAGCGGCGGAACAGATTTATAGAGAGACCTACAAACGAGGCGAGCGAATTAGGGCTTACGTGTGCGATGTAAAAAAAATATCCAAAGGACCTCAGATCATACTCTCCAGAACCCATCCCAGTTTCCTCAAAGCCCTTTTCGAAGTGGAAGTGCCAGAGATATCCGAAGGTTTAATCGAAATTGTTAATGTTTCAAGAGAACCGGGAAAACGGGCCAAGATCTCTGTGAGGACAAAAGATAAAGATATTGATCCCGTGGGTGCATGCGTCGGCATGAGAGGCTCCCGCGTGCAAAGCGTGGTACAGGAATTAAGGGGAGAAAAGATAGATATCGTTCCCTATTCCGTCGATAACGCCAGCTATGTGTGCAGTGCTCTTTCTCCGGCCAAGGTTAACCGCGTTATAATGGATGAGGACAGCCGTTCTATGGAAGTAATAGTCCCTGATGATCAGCTCTCTTTAGCAATCGGGAAGAACGGACAGAATGTAAGGCTCGCTGTCAAATTGACGGGGTGGAAGATCGACGTTAAGAGCGAATCCATGGCTGCCTCACAGGAGGCGGAAGGCTTCAAGTCCCTTATCAAGATTCCTGGCATAGGTAACGCCATGGCGGAGAAGCTTTACAATGAGGGTTTCAAAAGCATTGCCATGATCGCATCAGCCGAACCTGAGATGCTGTCGGCGATTCAGGGTGTGGGAGAAAAGAGCGCATCACAATGGATTGAAGCGGCGGTTAAGGCTATCGATGAAGAGACAGCAGAAAAAAAGGGCTCCTGAGAGGGGGCGAAAATTGAGGGGTAAGCCCTCAAAGACGAGCTTTATGAAAAGGCGCATTTCTACAACCATTACATGTGAGGGTCTCAAGAATGTCTAAGAAAAGAGTCTACGAGTTAGCCAAGGAATTGGGTATCGACAGCAAGGAGCTGATATCGCGTTTGGAAAAATTCGGCATTGCTGTAAAGTCCCATTCAAGTACTCTGGAAGACGAAGATGTGGAAAAGATACAGAAGGAATTGATATCCAGTGAACCGCATGAAATGGTCGAGCAAAGAATAAAGTCCACAATCATAAGAAGGCGGGCGGTTCGTCCCGCTGCGGAAGAAATTGCAGCAGAGCCCGTCGAGGCCGAAATTCCCATAGCACCCGAAGAAAAGAAGATTGATTCAGCAGTCCCAAAAGAAGCTAAGAAAGAGAAGGAAGGTCCCAAGGAAGTACAGGCAAAGGTGGCTGCACCTGCGGAAAAGACGCCAAAGAGAACTGTTCGTGAAGAAACAATTTCGCCTAAAGTTGTGAAGCTGGAAGAACCCGCCGTCAAAGACACAAAGGTGGAAAGTCAGACTAAGCCCGCTGAGGCCGTCGAAGAGATTGCAAAGAAGCCCAAGAAGAAGATTGAGTTGGTTGAAAAAAAACCTGCACCTCCGTCGGCAGCTCCGCAAGCGGCCCCGGAAGCGAAGGAGGCACCTCAAAAAGAAGATAAGAAAGAAGCTGTAACTGCTCACGCACCCAAAGAGGCCGCTCCTGAGGTGAAGAAAGAGCCGGTTCAGAAGCCGGCACTAAAGATAGTGAAAGAAATCATCCCTGCCAAGGCGGGAGAAAAGCCGGCTAAGTGGGAGCCCGACAAGGCCAAGATGAAAGGCAAAAAGCCTGTTGAAGTCGTGATGGAAGAATTGCCATCTGCAAGGAAAAAGGCTTTTATAAAGAAACTCGTAGATAAGAAAGACAGGCGCGAGGAATTAGATAGAGAAGAGAGAGTTAGTAAGTGGAAAGATGGAAAAAGGCAGGTAGCTGCCAAAATGAAAAAGACGGTAATTACTATCCCGAAGGCAATAAAAAGAAGGATAAAAGTGGGTGAAGCAATAACCGTTGGTGAGCTCGCCAAAAAAATGGGCGTTAAGGCGGGTGAAGTTATTAATAAGCTCATCGGACTCGGCATGATGGTCACCATCAACCAGGCTATCGAGAGTGATGCCGCAACTCTTATTGCGGGCGAATTCGGATATCAGGTGGAAGCAGTCGGATATGAATATGATGAATCGCTTCAGAAAGTTGAACCTCTTACCGAAAATCTGACGACCAGGGCGCCTGTCGTCACTATAATGGGGCATGTTGACCATGGGAAAACTTCTCTTCTCGATGCCATAAGGCAGACCAATGTAATCGCCGGCGAGGTGGGAGGTATTACTCAAGCCATCGGGGCATACCATGTCCATATTAAAGATAGAGATATCGTTTTCCTTGATACACCGGGCCATGAAGCCTTCACGGCAATGAGAGCCAGAGGCGCCGATGTAACAGATATTGTTGTACTGGTAGTCGCGGCTGATGATGGCGTAAAGGATCAGACCATAGAGGCAATCAATCATGCACGTGTCGCAGGAGTTCCTATAATCGTTGCCGTCAATAAGATAGATAAACCGGGAGCAGACCCGGGCAAAATCAGGCAGGTCCTCTCCGATTACAATCTCGTCTCTGAAGAATGGGGTGGTGACACCATATACTGTGAGGTATCCGCTAAAAAGAAACAGGGTATAGAAGAGCTTCTGGAAATGATTCTTCTTCAGGCGGACGTCATGGATCTGCGTGCCGATCCCAACCGGCCCGCCCGTGGCGTTATCATCGAAGCAAAACTTGATCGGGGACGCGGGCCTGTGGCGACCGTGCTCATCGAAGAGGGCACGCTGAAAGACGGTGACGCCTTTGTTTCCAAAACGGAATTTGGAAAGGTTAGAGCGCTGATTAACGACCAAGGGAAGAGGGTGGAAGAAGTGGGACCGTCAATGCCGGTGGAAGTAATAGGGTTTTCAAGAGTCCCTCAAGTGGGTGCGGAGTTTATATGTGTGGAAGATGAGAAAAAGGCCCGCAGCATTGGAGAATACTGGATAAGAAAAGAACGCGAACGGGAACTTTTAAAATCGTCAAAAATTACTCTCGAGCAATTATATCAAAAAATTAAAGAAGGGGTTAAGGAGCTCAACGTCATTATAAAAGGGGATGTGCAGGGATCCATAGAGGCTATGGCCGACGCCTTGAACAAGCTAAGCACAGCCGATATCAAACTGAAGATTATCCATAGTTCAACGGGCGCTATTACGGAAACGGATGTCATGCTGGCATCGGCGTCCAACGCCGTAATAATCGGGTTTAATGTCAGGCCTGATAGCAGGGTTACGGATATCGCCGAACAAGAGGGTGTAGAAATAAAATTGTATGAAGTCATTTACGATGTTATTGCGGATGTGAAAGCCGCCATGGAAGGCCTCCTCGAACCCGTTTACAAGGAGACGGTAATTGGGCGGGCGGAGGTAAGAGAATTGTTCAAAGTGCCAAAAATTGGAACCATCGCCGGTAGCTATGTGACAGGCGGCAAGATCGCAAGAAATGCAAATCTCAAATTGGTGCGAGACGGCGTGCAGATTTACGATGGCAAGTTACTCTCCCTCAGGAGGTTCAAGGACGACGTCAAAGAGGTGATGGAAGGATTTGAATGCGGTATCGGAATAGAGGGCTTCAATGACATCAGAGTAGGCGATGTCATCGAGGCTTATATTAATGAGGAAGTGGAAAGAAAACTCTGAGACAGCAACCAGGACAAGAATACGAAATTCCAAAAACCTAATCAGCAAAAGATATCCAGACTAAATGCATAATTTGGATATTGGGGTTTTACATTTATTTGGAATTTCGTTTCAGAATTTATTCGAGATATGGTCATAGGATTCGGCATTATAAATTTGTTGATCGTCGAAAGCAGGTCCCTGAAGGAAAAAAGAGGCGTCCTGAACAGGATATTAAAACGAACCCAGAACGAGTTCAATATTTCCATTGCCGAAATCGGGCAGAATGATCACTGGAAGAGGGCACAGATCGGCTTTAGTCTCGTAGGGAATGACAGGCGTTATATAAATGGGAAAATTGACCACATTCTGAAATTTGTCGACCGTCTTCATTTAGCTGAGGTGTTGAATTCAAAAATTGAGATAACCAATCTCCCTGATTCGATGGACCACTTCGAATACAACGAGGATAAGTATAATGAGTTTTAAGAGGGCAACACGCGTGGCGGATCTCATTATGGCAGATATTTCCGATATCCTCTTGAGAGAGATTAGCGATCCGCGAATAAAATTAGTTACCATCACCGGCGTACGCCTGACGGATGATCTGCGCTTTGCCAGAATATTTTTTGTCGAGATGGGGAAAGATGCTTGCGACCCCCAAACCAAAGCAGCCTTGGAAAAAGCAACCGGTTTTTTAAAGAGGGAACTGGGGAAAAGATTAAGACTGCGTTATGTGCCGGATATTATTTTCGTGTGCGACGAATCGTTCGCATACGGAAGCCGGATAGATAAATTGCTTGCAGAAATACGAACAACAGAGGAATCGGATATTGAAGAGAATCATTGACGTGATAAATAAGCAAAGTGCTTTTCTTATTGCCTCACATGTCAGACTTGACGGCGATGCGCTGGGATCGGAACTGGCTCTGTATCAAATGCTTTCTAATATGGGCAAGGCGGTCACGGTTTACAATCAGGATGAAACGCCGGGCAATTATCATTTTCTCCCTGGGAGCGACAAGATCGTCCATAAGCTTCCCTCCCTCGAAAAATATGATGTCGCATTCGTCCTCGATTGCAGTGAATTTGACAGGATCGGAGATGAAGCTCCCCGCGTCGGCAGCATGAAGCGTATCATAAATATTGACCATCATGTTTCAAACAGGAACTTTGGTAACATTGTTCTCATTGACCACAATGCGAGTTCCACGGCGGAACTGCTTTACAGGCTTATGCGTGAGATGGATGTTGATATCACGAAGGAGATAGCAACCAATCTGTATGCGGCAATTATTACCGATACAGGAGGATTCTGTTACGGGAATACAAAGAAGGATACTCTTATAGCAGCAGGAAACCTTGTGGAAAGAGGAGCCGATCCTCAGTGGATTTCAGAGAACGTCTATGAGAGCAACCCTCTTTCGAAGATAAGACTCTTGACAAAGGTGCTCGAAACGCTTGCTTTCGACTGGGACAGAAAAGTCGGCTACATGGTCGTGTACCGGAAAGACCTCAACGATGTGTCAGCCCTGGTGGAGTATACCGAAGGCTTTGTAGATATCCCGCGCTCCATTGACGGAGTTGAAGTATCTATTCTCTTCACAGAATTATCGGAGTACCAATTCAAGTTAAGCCTTCGATCAAAGGGAAAAGTGAATGTGGAACGTGTCGCAAGGGCATTCGGCGGAGGTGGGCATATTAATGCTGCAGCGTGCCAAATAGATGGAGACTTCAAAACTGTTTTGCAGCGAGTTTTAGGTGCTGTTGCCGACCTGTCATCGAATCCATGAATAGTGGCTTGATGAAGAGAGACTGCCTGAAAGCGCGGACCATGTAACAAGACGGCTTCAGTTTATTGCGAGCTCATCATGAATGGCATTGTTGTTATCGACAAACCTCCGGGAAAGACGTCTCATGACGTTGTCGAGGATGTCAAGAAAGCTCTCTCAGTGAAAAAGGCCGGACATGCGGGCACCCTGGATCCAATGGCAACTGGCGTATTGCCTGTTTGCCTGGAGGAGGCGACAAAGTTAGTACAGTTCCTGTCAACAGATACAAAAGACTATACGGCAACTATGTTACTGGGTGTGAAGACAGACACCCAAGATATAGAAGGCAAGATAATTGCCCGTGATGACTCATACGCCGTACATGAGGATATGGAAGCTATTTTTTCTCGCTTTGTGGGAGAGACGGAGCAGGCGCCTCCCCGTTATTCAGCTGTAAAATATAGGGGCAAGCCTCTATATAAATGGGCGAGGAGAGGCATTACCATTGAACCTCCGCGAAGGATCATAGAAATCTATGACATCACGATTGATGAGGTGAATTTACCCTACATAACTTTCAGAGTCTCATGTTCGAAGGGCACCTATGTAAGGTCTCTCTGTTCCGACATAGGAGAAATGCTGGGTTGCGGAGCATGTATGGCAAGCTTGCGTAGAACAAGAAGCGGCAGTTTCCTTGAGGCGTCTGCCGTATCCCTTGACGATCTTGAGAATGCATCAGGGAAATGGTCTCCGGACAACATTATACCTTTGATTGACGCCCTGCCTCATATTGCGGCGATTTATGTGGATCACAAATTTGCCAGGAGATTGAGAGAAGGTTATCAGCCGGTTGCGGAAGCGTTGAGGATATATCAAATTCCTTCCCTTGCAGATGGAGATATGGTAAAATTTGCGGATGAGGATGACAACCTTGTTTCTGTTGCGAAAATGCTTTGTGCATCCGCCGGGATTAATTCGATGGACGGAAAGAGGCAGGTGGCTAAGATCGTAAGAATTTTTAATACTGATAAGTGAACTTATGACAGGCATTAAATATATTTGGGCATATATCAAAAATTTATTGCCTCGAAAAAATCAAGGAAAGATGAATTACACATACGCAGAGGCTAGCCCTTACCAAAGTTAGGTGGTTTCCTGCTACTTTCGGAATGGATGTTAACAAATTATTGGCTACGACTAATTTTATGGAGGATATGAAGCGGTGTTAGATTCGGAAAAAAGAAAGGACGTCATTAACAATTTCCAATTACATGCGGTAGACACAGGTTCTCCCGAAGTCCAGATTGCTCTTCTCAGCGCCAGGATAGAATACTTGACGGAACATTTCAAGACACACAAAAAGGACCATCATTCTCGCAGAGGCCTTTTGAAACTTGTAGGCAAGAGAAGGCGCCTTCTGGATTATCTCAGAAAGAAGGATGTGGAGAGATATAGGAGCGTTATTCAGCGTCTGGGACTAAGAAAATAATCAAGTATCAAGTTCTGGAAACTGGACGTAACTTCAAATATCCTTCACTTCCATTGCGGAGTCGTTCGGAATTTCGTCCTTTAGTCCTATTTAAGAGACAGAAACTTTCATGAAGAGGGAACAATTACATGAAGAATATATTTATCAAGGATTTTGCGGGAAGAAGCATTTCCATTAAAGCAAATTACATGGCAACTCAGGCCGATGGATCGGTTCTCGTGACATACGGCGACACCGTAGTCATTGTGACCGCCGTATCGCTTAAGAAAACGAGGGAAGGCGTAGATTTCCTTCCCCTTACAGTCGATTATCAAGAAATGACTTTTGCAGCGGGAAAGATTCCCGGAGGGTTCTTTAAACGTGAAGGTCGCCCCAATGAAAGAGAGACCTTGACGTCGAGGATCATTGACAGATCCATCAGACCTCTTTTTCCAAAAAGTTACTACTTCGAGACTCAAATCGTCGCTACAGTGCTCTCCGTTGATAATGAAAATGATTCCGTCGTGACAGCTTTACTCGGCGCCTCCGCCGCCCTGGAGATTTCCGATATTCCCTTCAATGGGCCGATTGCCAGTGTCCGCGTCGGCAGAGTTGACGGCAAATTTGTCGTGAATCCGTCACCGGAAGTTCTGGAGAAAAGCGATTTCAATCTCTTCATAGTAGGAAGGAAAGTCCCGCCTATGCCGGGTAGCAAGGATTTTGACATTAATCTCGTTATGCTTGAGGGTGACGCACATGAAGTAGAAGAGGATATAATTGTAGATGCCATCAATTTCGGCCTGCAGTCGTTGCGGCCGATAATTGAATTTCAGGATCATATTCGCCAGACCATAGGAAAAGAGAAACGGATTGTGGATGAAGTCGCTGTCGATAAAGTTCTTTTGGCACGGGTAACAGAGAAAGCTAAAGACGGCATGAAAGAAGCTTATATTATAGCGCGAAAGCAGGACAGGCACAATATGCTTGACTTGATAAGGGAAAAAGTCATCAAGGAAATCTGTGCCGAGGATGACGGGCTTGGTCCCCAGGTCAGCAATATCCTATCAGACCTGGAGAGGCAGGTTGTCAGGAACATGATACTGCATGATAAGAGAAGGTCCGACGGCAGGACATCTGCCGAAATCAGGCCGATCAGTTCTGAGGTAGGGATTCTCCCCAGGGCCCACGGTTCGGCCCTTTTTACCAGGGGTGAAACCCAGGCTCTTGCCGCCCTCACACTTGGCACATCTTCGGATGAACAGCGGTTGGATTATATAAGCGGGGAAGAAATGAGAACCTTTATTCTGCACTATAATTTTCCGCCTTATTGCGTTGGAGAGGCGCGACCTTTAAGGAGTCCGGGAAGAAGAGAGGTCGGACACGGCGCTCTGGCCAGAAAAGCCTTGCTTCCTATTCTGCCCTCCGAGGAGGAATTCCCCTATACGATAAGGATTGTTTCTGAAATACTGTCTTCCAATGGCTCATCTTCAATGGCCACTGTGTGCGGCAGCCTTCTGTCCCTCATGGATGCCGGTGTACCGGTAAAGGATATTGTTGCCGGCATCGCCATGGGGTTGTTAAAGGATGACAACAATGTGGTTGTTCTTTCTGATATTATCGGAGATGAAGACCATGCTGGTGACATGGATCTCAAAGTGTGCGGAACAAGGAAGGGCATCACCGCACTGCAGATGGACATCAAGATAGGCGGCCTTACGGAAGATATCTTGAGAATGGCCTTACACCAAGCTAAAGAGGGACGGCTCTATATCATTGAGAAGCTAAGGGAAACTATTGCAGAACCGAGGAACGATATCTCCAAATATGCGCCACGGATTACAACGATCAAGGTCAGACCCGAAAAGGTAAGAGATGTGATCGGAAGCGGCGGGAAAAATATCAGGCAGATTATCAGTGAAACGGGTGTTACCATCGATGTGGAAGATGATGGCACGGTGACCATTGCGTCGAATGACTCAGAAGCGGCGTCAAGGGCTGTCGCTATGGTCAAGTGGTTGACTGAGGACGCAGAAGTGGGAAAGATCTACCGCGGTACAGTCAAGAAAATAGTCGACTTTGGTGCCTTCGTAGAGATATTGCCCGGCACGGAAGGGCTAGTACATATATCGCAGCTGTCGAGGCAGCGGGTCAAGAGTGTTACCGATGTCATCCATGAGGGTGAGGAAGTGATGGTAAAGGTTCTTGAGATCGACAAACAGGGGAAAATCCGCCTTAGCAGAAAAGATGCACTGGGTACCAATGCACAATAAGACTGTCCTTTCTAACGGTATCAGGGTTATTTCGGAAGACATCGATCATGTCAGGTCAATATCCATAGGGATCTGGGTCAAGTGTGGTTCACGCTATGAAGACCATGCCACAAACGGAGCGGCACATTTTATCGAGCATATGCTTTTTAAGGGTACCAAAAACAGGTCCGCTTTTGAAATTGCGTCGGCTATTGATTCCGTCGGCGGTATGATGAATGCCTTCACTGGCAAGGAATTGACCTCGTTCTATATAAAGATACCGGACTACCACCTCCCTATGGCGGTAGATCTCCTTGCCGATATTTTTACAAACTCATGCTTCGATGAAAAAGAAATCGTGAAGGAACAATCGGTGGTACTTCAGGAAATCAACATGACCGAAGATGCACCTGATGATTATATTCATGATTACTTTGAGGGCGTATTCTGGAATGGCCACCCCTTGGGTTTTCCAATCTTGGGCACCAAAAGCCTGGTAGCCTCCTTGAATAGAAAGGTTCTTCTGTCCTTCTTTGATGCATGCTACGGGGGTGATAATCTAGTGCTCGCTGCAGCAGGCAATCTAAAACACGATGAATTCGTTGATCTCGCAAAGAAGACATTCGGCTCCATATCGGCAGGAGCAACGAACCCTCAGACAGATAAACCTGTAGTGTCATCAAAGGTTTCCGCCCTCAAGAAAGACCTGGAACAGGTACATATGATCATGGGCACCCTCGCCCCTTCCGCCGTGAGTCCTGAAAGATATGCCGGCTTTCTGTTGAACGCCATTTTAGGGGGAAGCATGAGTTCGAGGCTATTTCAGGAAATCAGAGAAAAGAGAGGGCTCGCTTATGCTATCCATTCTTTTATCTCCCCATATATGGATGTGGGCATCCTGGGCATATATGCAGGAACCAACTCAGAGAGAGTTCCGGCCGTCATTAATCTCATTCTCGAAGAACTGAAGCGATTGCGTCACGAGCTGTTAACGGAAAAGGAGATGGTGCAGGTCAAAGAATTGATTAAAGGAAATTTTCTCCTCTCCATGGAAAGCACTGATAGCCGTATGATAAGATTGGCTAAGAACGAAATTTCTTTCGGAAAGCATATTCCCGAGGACCATGTTATTGCCGCTATAGACGCAGTTACCGCGGAGGATGTCAGGAAACTTGCATTTGAAATGTTCAGGGCCGGCGCCATATCACTTGCTGCAATGGGAAGGATTTCGGAAGAGGACATTGCGCTCGATTCGTATGAAGGATAGTGTGCTATAAGTAATACAGGGATGAATGCTAAGTCACGATGATAGAAGAAATTGGCGTGCACATTCAAAAGTTGCCCGGTTATTTGGAAATGTCGCTCCCTCGATACATGACGGAACATTCGGCGGGCATGGATATCTGTGCGGCTGTAGAGACAGATGAGACCATATTTCCGGGCGAGAGAAAGATAATTCCTACAGGCATAGCGATTGCAGTGCCGGAAGGCTATGAAGCAGAAATTAGACCCCGAAGCGGCCTTGCCATAAAAAATGGTGTGACGCTAGTCAATTCGCCGGGAACAATTGACGCGGATTATCGCGGTGAGATCGGCATTATACTGATTAACCATGGGGAAGAGCCCTTTGTCATCAGGCGCGGTGACCGCATCGCACAGATGATAGTACACAGGGTCTGCAAAGTTTCATGGATAGAATGTCAGCAGCTTGATACGACAATTAGAGGACATGGGGGTTTCGGCCATACTGAGTAAGTGAGGGTGTGCGCTTCATGAAGAAATTCAGAGTAAATAAAACATACAAAGAGATCAACGAGAAAATCAAGAAAGGCAAGGCTGTTGTTGCAACAGCTGAAGAGATGATCGACATCGTTGAGAGACATGGTCATGTTGAAGGGGCGCGGAGAATAGACGTTGTCACGACCGGAACATTCGCCCCCATGTGTTCATCCGGAGCTTTCCTCAATTTCGGCCATACGGCCCCGAGAATAAGAGCTTCCAAAGTGTGGCTAAACGACGTATTGGCTTACGGCGGCATCGCGGCGGTGGACTGCTATATAGGAGCAACTGAGGTGGCCGAAGGAGATCCCTTGAATAGCGTCTATCCGGGGGAATTCAAGTATGGAGGCGGGCATGTGATTGAAGATCTGGTGGCGGGCAATGTGATCAGATTGCGTGCTGAAGGGTATGGGACCGATTGCTATCCTGCCAGGAGATATGAAAAAAATATCACGATTAACGATCTGCGGGATGCGATCCTGTTCAACCCGCGGAATGCTTATCAAAATTATAATTGTGCCGTTAACATGTCTGACAAAACAATTTATACTTACATGGGGGTGTTGAGGCCCAGGATGGCCAACGCCAATTATGCTACAGCGGGACAGTTAAGCCCTCTTTTTAACGATCCCCACTACATGACCATCGGTATCGGAACGAGAATCTTTTTGGGAGGAGCGCAAGGTTATGTAGCCTGGCACGGGACCCAGCATAACCCGAATGTTAAGAGAGGCAAGCATGGTGTCCCTAAAGAAGGCGCAGGAACGATTTCAGCAATAGGAAACCTGAAAAAGATGTCCCCACACTGGCTTGTAGGTGCAAGCATGTTAGGATATGGAGTTTCTCTGTATGTCGGCATAGGCATTCCCATACCTGTTTTGAACGAAGAGATGGCAAAGTATACGGCGGTTAAAGATGAGAATATATGTACACAGATCTATGACTACAGCATGGATTATCCTAAAGGTGGCACTCTCAAAAGCCTTGGAGAGGTAAGCTATAAAGAACTGCGCTCGGGCGAGATCGTAATAAATGGTAAGAAAGTTATTACAGCCTCCTTATCAAGTTATTACAAGGCAAAGGAGATTGCACATATCCTTAAGGACTGGATTGAACGCAGGGATTTCCTCATAGGGGAGCCCCAGCAGTGCCTGCCTTCTGTAATTATCTGATTACTCGCTTTGCAAGAAGCCGGAAGCGTAAATGAGACGCTTTTGACAATTGTTAAACATATAATATCATTAAGTTTTATTTTAATAATCGCATCCCGGAACTATAAGGCGGAACATTTTGCAAGACAGTCATATTTATTAATCTTCATTAACATTAAGAAATATTATACATAAATGATATTCTTTGCTTGACATAATTTATTTTTAATATCATAAATCTCTATAAAGTCAATTTTTCATACATACGAATGAAGATGAAAAAAAATAAAGTCAAACAGTTCCGGGAAGCTATACCCTTGAGCATAGCAGAGCTCGCAAGGAAGGCAGACTTAGCGCCCCAGACTGTAACAAAGATGGAAAAAGGACTGCCAACGAGAAAGTATTCCGAATTGAAGGTTGCGAAGGCGCTACAGAAAAATTATGAAGACGTCTTCTTGTCTGATAAAGATATTTAGTATATTTTTTGCATAATACTCTTACGGCTTGTTGGAGATCAGTAGTTAGAATGAAAGTTGGAAGGTATCTTGTTGTCTTTATTTTTTTAATGAGTATGCTCATCATCTTCGGCAAGAGGGGGCTCATCGACAACTACTCTATGAAGGAGCGGTTAATGTCAATTAAGAAGTCGAATCAGGATATTGCCCTTGAAAACAAGGAATTGAACAAGAAAGTGATGTTACTAAGAGGCGACCTTCAATATATAGAGACGGTGGTGCGAAATGAACTCGGTATGGTCCGAAAGGGAGACCTCATTTATCGATATCTGAAATGAAGCTGCATGAGAAACAAAAACCAGCCATGGTGATCCTATGCTCGATGTCAAAAATTTGTTAGCAGACGGCAAAAAGATATTTAGTGTTGATGCCATTAAGAACCTGTTTCCAGCCAGCAAGAGCATGGTCGGCCTTGACATAGGATCAAGTGCTATAAAGCTTGCTGAAATAATGGAGACGCCAAAGGGATACGTACTTTCTCGGTTTTCTCAGATACCTTTGGCAACGGGTGTGATAGTGGATGGCGTGCCTGTCGAACATCAGGAACTCGCTCAAAAAATAAAACAACTATTCAAACAATCCGGTTGCAAGAGGAAGTCCGTAGTCACCTCGCTTTCAGGACACTCCGTTATCATCAAGAAAGTAAACTTTCCCACAATGGATGAAATAGAATTGCGTGAGCTGATAAAAGATGAAGCTGGAAAGTATTTGCCTTTTGATAGCATGGAGGCCGTAAGCTACGATTTCCAAATCTTGGGCGAGAATGAATTCAATCCCAATCAGATGGATGTTATTATTGTTGCGGCGAAGAATGATATCGTTAACTCTTATGCCGATGCCATTCAGCAGGCTGGGTATTTGCCGGTCATCATGGACGTAGATTCCTTCGCACTGGAGACCATGTATGAAGAGAATTACGATTTTGAAGACAATGAAATGGTTATCCTCATCAATATTGGGGCAAGTATCACGAATATAAATGTTCTCAGAGGTGGTTCCTCAGTATTTACGAGAGATTTTATGCTGGCGGGGAATTCCATAACTGAGGCAATTGGACAGAAGATGGGAATCGCTTTTGAAGAGGCTGAGAGAATCAAGATCGAAGGTCCGGATGGTGGCGAAGCTGCGGAAAAGGAGTTCCAGGAAAGTCTCCTTTATTATGCCGATCCGATCTGTTCGGAAATTGAGAGGTCCGTCGATTATTTTAGGTCCACATATGGGGGGGAATATTTGAAACGTATTCTCCTCTCCGGTGGAAGTGCGAGAATTCCGGGCATCGTGAACGACCTCACACAGAGGCTCAGCGTAGAAGCGGAAATCGCCAATCCCTTTAAAAAAATAGGCTGCGATACAAAGGCCCTGAGTCAGGCTGCCGCTGAAGAGATAGCACCGATCGCTGCCGTCGGCGTCGGATTGGCGCTGAGAAAAGTTGGTGACAAATGATCAGAATTAATCTTCTTCCCTACAGGGAAAGAGAAAAGAAGGAGGATATCACTCGTCAGATTGTTGTCATTGTCATTACCCTCATCGTCTTTCTCTTAGTCGTAGGTTCCTTCCAGCTTTATCTTAGTATCAGCATAAGTAGCCTCGAGAAAAAAATTAAACTTGATGAAGAAAGACTCGCCGATCTGACCAAGACTATAGGTGACATAGAACAGTATAAGTTGAACAAGACAACCCTGGAGAGAAAACTAGCTATAATCAGTAACCTGGAGGAAAACCGTCTGGCGCCTGTCATAATGCTTGACGACCTTTCGCAGTTGGTTCCCGTAAAGGATGTCTGGCTCGAAAAGATCTCAGAGAAAGGTTCAGAAATTACCTTGGACGGCATGGCGAGAAATAACATCGCCGTTGCGCATTTTATGAAGAATCTCTCTCTGGCCAACTTTGTCAAGACTGTTGATTTGTTATCCACCAGGGAAAAAGAAATCTCTGGCATGAAATTGCAACAGTTCGTCATATCTTGTGTAAAAAAGAGGACTCCATAGTTAGATGGCTCTTACTATCGATGACATAAAGAAGTGGCCCCCAAAGCGTAAGGCAATGGCTCTTGGCATTATTTATTTGCTTATAGGTGGTGCATATTATTCTCTTTTTATGCAATCATCCATGGACCAGAAAGGATCCTTGGACACGAAGCTTTCCGATCTCCAGGAACAAGTCCAAGAAAAGGAGCGTCTGGCAGCCCAAAAGGGCAGATATGTGAGAGAGCTTAATGTCCTGAAGGATGCATTCAAGATTGCCCTTACGAAGCTTCCTGACCAGCGTGAGATACCGGGTCTCCTATATTCTGTTGCAGAGGCCGGCAAAGATTCCGGCGTAAATTTTATGCTTTTCGAACCGAAACAAACGGAAAAGAAACCCCGGGAAGCTGAAGATCTCGGAGTAAAGCCGACGCCTGCAAAAGCCGCAGCGCAAAAGCCGGGTGACAAGGCGTCGAACCCGCAGGAAGAGCAGTTTTACGAGGAGATACCAGTTATAGTAACAGTCAATGGAGGCTTCCACAGCACGGTCGCTTTCTTTGAGAAGGTTGCTAAGCTTCCCAGGATAGTAAATATTGAAGATATAACCATGTCGAAGGACGTAAGACGGGAACACGTTATTGTCACGAACTGTGTGATAAAAACTTACATGTTCCTCGAAAAAATGGATGAGAAAAAGGCTGATGGAAAAAAATAGACGCCGATCTCAAGTAATACGAATCCTTCTGGTCTCAATTGTTGCTCTATGGCTACCAGTATCCATATCTATAGCCGCACTGCCGCAATCACCTGAAACTAATGTGTCGGAAACAATGCTCCCCGATATCAAAGCGGCCCCCGCATACAAATTTAACCCCATTGGAAAGCCCGATCCCTTCAAACCTTTTATCGAACAAGAGCAGAAATCCAAAAAAAAGACTGAATCAAAAACGATGCCCATTTCACCTCTTCAAAGGGAAGGTACGAATAATTTCAGGCTCGTTGGCGTAGCGGGTGATGACCATCACAGAATGGCCATCGTCCAGGATGTTAAAGGCAAAGCCTACCCAATTTTTCTGGGAACCTACATCGGCCAGAACGGCGGCAGGGTAGTAGAGATACTCCCAGACCGTATCATTATTGAAGAAAAAATCAAGGTAGACGACACGCAGCCTGAGACAAATAGACTGACGCTGAAACTTCGCAAGGATGAAGGTGAGGAGTAGCCATGAAAAAAAACATGCCCTGGATTATAATCTTGATTGCTTGTGTAATGTTTATTGGCAGTACCGAATATGCCGGGAGTGCACCACCCGAAGAGAAAACATCTCAGGAGGCCCCTGCAGCCAATGTGCAGGGCACAGATTTCGGTTACCTGGAGGGTGTAACATTTGACAGAATAAACGGCAAAGAGCGCCTCACCCTTGTTTTATCCAAACAGTCAGCTGTCGCTATTGAATCCATAGGTGATAAAGACCTGTTGGTAAAAATGACTAAAGTTTTTGTCCCCGAGGAGCTCAGGCGTACACTGGGTGAAGGGAAACTTTCCAATCTGATAAGTGTTGTACCTTCCCAAAAAACGGTTGACGGCGAACAATGGGCATTAATCAATATCGCTTTAAGAGAGCGCGTGCCTTACAAGGTGAACCAGGATGGCCAAAATGTCCAGATTGATTTCGACATGAGAAGCCTTGCAGCCAAAGCGCCGGCAGCTGAGCAAAAAACGCCTGACGTCCCGAAAGAATCGCCAAAAGTTGCACAAGCACCTAACGAATTGCAAAAAGATCCGGAAGTCTCTAAAGAAGAAATAACCAAAATGCCGGGAACGTCTCCCTATAGCGGTAAGCTAATATCGCTTGATTTTCAGGATGCTAATATAAAGACCGTTTTCAGACTGCTCGCTGAGGTGGGAGGAGTCACGATTGTGTCTGGAGAGGATGTCAAGGGAAACGTGACCTTGTACATGAAGAAGGTTCCCTGGGATCAGGCCCTTGATACCATTTTAGATGTCCAGGGTCTTGTCAAGAAGCAAATGGGCGACGTGATCAGCATCGTGACCGTCGAGAAGATGAAGAAAGACGAGGCTGACCGGAGGTCGGGGGAGGAGGATCGTATGAAGGCTGAATCTGTTGCCAAGAAATCGGAACAGGATCGGCTCGAAGAGAGAGGAAAACTGCGACAGATATCCATAGAGGCAAAACTTGTGCAAGCCGAGGAAGATTTCGGGAGAACCCTCGGGGTGCAGTGGGGCGGCGTATCATACAATTCCGCTGGAGGCTATGGCTATTCCTTAATGGCCGGCACAAATCCCGGCACGAATGCCACTGGGGCTCGTAGTATAACGTGGGGCTATCCATCACAGGTCCCATTTTTAAATACGGATGGAACCGTAATTCAGTCAGCTGCCCTTAATTATCCGGCCACGGTAGCAGGGCCGACATTCGGCCTCATTGTGGGCGGCAGTGCAGCCGTTCTCGAAGCCCAGCTACAGGCACTTGAAACAAACAATGCATTAAAAATCATTTCATCACCAAAAATTACCACCATGGATAATGTCAAAGCCACGATAAAACAGGGGCAGGAAATTCCCTTCGTTACAATAGATAAAGATGGAAACAGGAGCATCACCTTCAAGGAGGCTGTCCTGAAACTGGAAGTCAAACCTAAGATTACGCCCGATGGTACCATTGCTATGGAGATCAAAGCGACAAATGACTCTGCGGATTACGCCACGGGTGCCTTGCTGGGAGGGAACCCGCCAATTAACAAAAATGAGGTTGAGTCTAAGATCGTCGTACAGGATGGAGATACCATTGTTATCGGAGGAATCCTTAATACTCAGGATCAAAGGCAAGAATCCGGTGTTCCCTGGTTTATGAAGATACCCGTCCTGGGCTGGTTGTTCAAAACTGAGCAGATAACGAAACAGCGAAAACAGCTTATGGTATTTATTACCCCGAAGATAATAACTAGAGAAGATACGGGTGTCGATAAATTCGAAAGCCCGAAGAGACCGGAAAAACCTAGGGGATAGGACATTATCGTTTCTGTATTATTATCAATACGTATGTCGACTTTCTTCTTTCCACACTACTCTTTTTACAACGAAGAGATGCTAAAGTGAGCATGAACCGGTTAAACATAATACATGCCGCTCTTGCGGCGTGCGCTCTTGCCATTACGGCATGTACAAGCCCATGGACTCAGGAACAGGCAGACGCCCACGTTAATGTCGGAGCAGCCTATCTGGGATCGGGACGATCTAATGATGCCTTAAAGGAATTTTTGGAGGCGGAAAAGCTATCACCCCGAGATCCTAAGGTCCATTATTATATGGGGATTTCTTACCTCGAGAAAGGGCTTAGGGACAACGCCACCGATGAATTCACGAAGGCCCTGTCTTTGAAACCCGACTATTCGGAGGCTCACAATTTTCTGGGCGTAATCTATCGCGATAAAAAACAATGGGACATGGCCATTGATGAATTTAAAAACGCCCTTGCCAATGCGCTGTATGAAACCCCTGACAAGGCAATATTTAACATGGGAACGGCCTATTACGGGAAGGGTGATTATGAGAAAGCCATGAAAATGTACGAAGAGGCCAAGAACAAGCAGCCGCATACAATACCCGTCCCTGTAATAGACCTTAACATGGGGATAACCTGTTATGCCAAGGGGGATTTGGAAAAAGCGATTAGGTATTTCAGCGCATCCCTCAAGATTACCCCCTCTTTACTGGAATGCCACTACTGGTTAGGGTTGTGTTATATCAAACTGCATGATCCGGCAAAGGCAAAAGCAGAGTTCACGACCATCATTGATATAACACCGGATTCAGGATTGGGGATAGAAGCCAAGAAGAGACTTGATTCCATAACGTCCTCCCGATAGTCTGGCAAAGCCGAGTATATTAATATCAGTTCATCTCATTATCAGTCTAAGGACGCTTCAAATTTTCCACGCTATCCCTTCACAAAAAAATCCCCCTCCCCTTTTTCCGGCGATTTGCACCCGTTAGAGGGAGGAGGATTAACGGTATATTATTCATTAAACGAATCATCTTGCCGGGAAGCGTTGGCAAAGCTCTTCGCAAATTACATGACCCACATTTTTTGAAGCTTTCTACTGCACTCTCCGATCCTTCCAGTTTAAGATGTTGACCCTGTTGGTGAGCCCTGGGGGATTGAAGTTCACGCGTTGCGTGCTTGCAGATACACCGCTGCCGCCGCTCAGCGTCACATAGATATCCCCGACGGTAGATCCTCCCGGCTTCATGGAAACCATGGGTGAAGAGGCTATGCCGGCCCCAAGCGACATGCTTCGTGACGAGCCGCCGAATGCGCCATTACCAGAGGTATAGTTTAAGGCGTAAAGCGATGAAGTGCCGCTCTGTGCACAGAGGTCCCCGCCTCCTGTAGGAGGTGTATAGGTGGTGAAGTAGACCACGCCGCCGAACACCGTGGGATCGGCAAGCATTTTCTCCCCCGTCCCTTGAAGGTTGATGTAATACCCGTCAGTCGTATCACCGGTACCGTACGACGCCCCCGAGGATGTAACATTCTTCAAACCGCCGATCGTGTAGGTGGTGGTTCGGTCATCGTCCTTGACGGCGAATATGGTATCGCTCGTTGTTGTATCTTTGGGGGACATGTGATTTCCCGTACCCCAGTATACCCACGTGTTCTGCTGGTTATCCACGGCAACGGCGGCGGTCTGGAAGATGGGCTGAGCCGTGGCAGAACTGTAAAGCCGCCCGCCTGTCCAGTTGACTGCCTGGCCGCTGATGCCGCAGTTGGGCATATCCCCCGCCCTGCAGAACTTGAAGCGCCACATATTCCCCCCCAGGTCCCCCACATAAGCCGTATCGATAAAGCCGTCCTGGTCGATATCAACAATGGCAGGGGCCGCCGGGATGGGGTATTGCATATTCGCGTCATTCCCGTAGGTGTAACTCCAGAGGATCTGCCCGTTGCTCAAGTCAACGACATAAAAACCCAGCCCCCGGCAGTCACAAACCCCGCAGGCGCCTCCCCCGGAGCAGTTGGCCCCGTTGTAGCCTCCGCCGATGAACCCTACCCATTTCTCATATATCTGGCCGCTTTTATTGTATGTGACCCTGCCTACCATCATCTTGCTCCAGGGGGCGCCCATGTACGTCGCGTTTGCTGCGCTTAAGCCGCTGCTGCCTCCGAGGAGCCAATTAAAGGCGGCCGGCGGGGAGGATGTGTTGGTGACATCAAAGGCGTAGTAGCCGCAGTAATGTTTATGGGCGGAGTCATACGTGCCTTGCAGGTTGTTGTCGCACTGGGCATCCGAACTCCAGAGATTGACGCCCCCGTCCCCTTCACCGAAGATCGTCATTGTGTGCCAATCCGCTTCCACCTTGCTTGTGCCGTCAACGGTCCCGCCCGCACTCTGCCACCATACGTCAGCCACCGTCACCGGCCCGTCCACCAGATACTGGTGCGGAAGCGCCGAAGGATTGGAGGCATGGGCGGTATTCTGCAACTGGGGCAGCAGGTTGGGGGGTATGAAGCTCCACATCTCCGACCCGTTCTGTGTATTGAAGGAGTGGAACTGCCCGTCATTTGCCCCCGCCACGATACGGCGAAGCCCGTTGGCCGACGTACGCTGATTAACACACCTGAACTGGTCAAAGGCATTTGCCAGAATGGTGGTGCCGTTGCACGAATAGGACGCATAACTCTGATCGCGGGTGTCCTCGAAAAAAACGTTCGGCGTTCCCACGTTGATCGGCGTTGAGTGGAATATGTCGCCCAGCTTCCAGTTGTCGGGGTTGTATGTGGGGTTCCCCTGGATGTATCCCACGACGGCATTTCTCGTCGGGTTGTCGGGAACTCCAAGCCTGCTCAGCGGAATAGTCGTGTCGAAAGTTATCAGGCTGCCGTTATGGGAGGTATATAAATTGCGGGTAGTGTAATTTTGTGCCGCAAGAAGGGCCCCCGCCTCCCAGTTTACAGACCCGAGGGTCCCGTCGGCGTTGAGGTTATATTGCTGCAGATACCCGTGCCAGAAAGGATCGCTGTTTACAGGCGTGAATGAGGCCTCGTAGAGGTAATTTTCGTCCGTGACGCGGGAGGAGGATACGGAGGCTACGGTAAAGGAATAGGTCTTTGATATGATATCCTGCGGTATGGCGGCAAGTGCCGCCGCAAGCTCCGTGGGATTATCGGCGTAATATGCATGGCCGTTGGCGTCGGCAGTACCGCCTGCAACCGCCATCTGGTCCAGAAGCGGCTTGGACTGGGCAGTAAGGGCCATACCCAGGACATAGACAGGTATGGAGAAAGTGTACCCGGGAACGGCGGGCGTTGTCAGCGACTGCAAGGCAGTGATCTGGGATACAACGCCGGAAATTAAATCGGCGGCCGTATCGGTTCCGCCGCTGGGGTTCGTGTCGGGGAGCCCATCCGTTGCTAAGATGATAAAATTATTCTGGCACCACGCCTGTATGGGGCTTGTATAGGAAGCGCCGTTCTGGTAGTCGGTGCCACCCTGAAAGTACTCGGCGGCAGACTGGAAAGTGCCCTGGGTCGGCGTGTTACCCGCATTTACTATATAAGAGCAGGTATTGCGATCAGCGGCTGCACAGCTCATATATCCCGCCATGTTATTTTCATTCATCGCGAGTTTCGCTGTCAGGGAGTTCAGCTGGCCGATACTGTAAGGGGCGCAGGGCACTTGGAGATAGCCGCCGCCCGGGGAGCTCATGGCAAGCCATGCCTGCCCCGTGTATAAAGTTATATTCCGTATGCCGAAGTCAGTAAACCCCAGGGCCAGGTCTTCATCCGTAGGGGTATAATGGAAATCGCCGATGTGGGTACCGCCATAACCTGACCAGCCGTCATTCACGTTTGTCTTTTGCGAATAACAGTTCCAGATACTCGTACCCGGCGCATTCACAGTATAGTTGCTATGGGCGTAACAGAAGGCGTTTCCCTCATTTATATAGTAATAATTCTGTCCGGGGAGATCGTAATAAATATACTTGCCAGGGTTAGTGGGGTTCGCCACTTCATTAACTTTTGGATAGATAAGGCTGCACCACTTGGCGCGATTCGCACTGCCTAAGGCGTAAGTCGCAATAATCGCGTCTTGCCCGGTGGGGTCTGAAAGCGTGTAATCTGCACTGAAATTAGCGTTGCCCGCCTGGCAGCCTGTATTGCAGGTATTCCCGCTTGACACCGTTCCATTCAGGCAGTAATCGTAACACCCAGGTTCCGCCGGCGGGGTCGGGCAGTAGGACTTTGTTGAGTATGAGACAAAATAGGGGGCGTTAGACAGATACTCTGGGCATACGCCCACGGGGTTGTTGCCATTCGCGCATACGGTTGTGGTCAAATGGAAGGTCATAAGCCCGATCCGCATGTTGTTCACGTTGGCATTAACCAAACTCAGCAGCTGCCTCCGGCTCTCGACGGACCTGCTGCCCGTTGTATAGGAACCGATGGGGTTACCGAGAAAGTCCTCGTCAAAGCTGTTTGAATTGTCCAGAATGATAAGGACGTTGGGCTGCAGGTTGGACAAAAAGATATCCGCTTCGTCGGCGTACGCTGATTTAACGCCGCCGGGGGAAATCGCGAGAACAAGCCACACAACTACTATAATGATATTTTTAAATGTCCTGCCCATAGCTTTTACTCCTTTGCGTCATGGAATAACTGTTAACGTAAAATGACCTCTTTTAATACACCGTTCATGAGCATGAGCTCCGCCATTATCTTCTTTTTGGAAACTCGACTCGTGCCCGTACGGTCGATCACTTTGACCCCGCTCAGATCATAGCTCGTATTGTTTTCCAGGTAGAGCACATTGTTTGCAATGGCCTTTACAAACTGAGCGGATTTTGTAACCTGGGTCTGATTCGGGGGCGGGGTGCCTGTAGGGCCTCCTGCACTGCTGTGCATGGCTGCTCCCGCACTACCCACGGAAAAAACAAATAAAAAAGATATAATCAAAACGTACATCATCTTCTGGTTTTTCGGCATAATTAACCTCCTCGTCATTTTCCACGGGCTGACCCCATTTCCGCGAACACTCGCAGGCTAAAAATAGGTTTGCCTCTGGAAAGCATGGAAAAGATCGCGATGAACAAATATATATGGCTTGTTTTCCATGCTGTTACGGTGTCTCCTTATCGTGACATGGTTGACATTTCCACGGGACCGTACCCGACCCCCACGCCGATGGTCACCTGTGTATTATATTCCGTGTTTGTTCCCACCACGTCAACATTATATCTGCTCTGCCCCCAGCGTTGTCCACCACCGATGGAGTAGCCGGCAAGCGGTATCGTTATGGCGCCTATAGTCGGGCGCGTGGTAGGATAGTTAATGGTATAGCTGGAAACACCGTCGGCCCTGTTTGTCAATGTAGGGACAAGGACGGGGTTCTGCGGATCAAACGTCTGTGACAGGCTGTTGATACCCTCATCCACTGCCGCAAGGGCCCTCTTTCCACCGACAAGCTTCGCGCTTACCCTGATGTCCTGGGTCGACAAAGAAATAACCAGCATCGCCAGGGCGAGGAGGATCAGGCAGGCCATGATTGCCGCTATGAGGGCGAATCCCGCTTCGGAATTCTTCTTGACGAGCGCTCTTAGTATGTTCTTACCCATGGTTGCTCCAGGATCAATTAGTTTCTCAGGGTCTCACGGGTCTTATAGATCATCCTCCGCGTCAGACCTGTGCTCGGATCGATGTCTTCCGTTTCGACTGCCATGGTAATCTCTATCATTCTTATGTTTGGCATGTTTGCGCCACATCCCGGCAGACAGCCTGTAGGAAAAAGGAGCTCATTTCCCTGCCCGTCGAAGTAACGGAAGAGCGGAACATTGACATCGGCGTCAGCATTGATGATCCTTACTGTCCGCGGATTGCCGCTCGCGATTGAATCCCCCAGGAAAGATTGGGGCCCACCGCAGTTTGCCTCTCTTGTAATATACCTGTCATTGCCTGTCTGCACAAAGTTATACCTGATGATCTCGTTGCTTTCTGTAAGAGCGCCGTTACCATCAGGCTCGCCATTGGCATCCACGCCACCCGAGATATCCATTTCCACGGTGATCGAATTCGGTGTAGCCTCCTGTATTCCCTTCCAAGCCTGATTTGCGGATTGGGTAGTGCAAAATGCCGCACCTCCTCCCAGCCCGCTATTGTCATTCTGCCAGATGGTCGTGGAAAATGACGGGTTATAGGAGGCCATCTTAATCTCCAGGGCCATAATCTCCAAGGCGCCCTTCACATCCTGCTGGGCCGTAACCTTTCTTTCTATACCCCCGGAAGACTTTGATGCCGACTCGATGGCCACGCCTATAGCCATGATCATAATGATCGCTACAGCAATGGCTATCGAGATCTCGACAAGTGTAAAACCTTTCGCGTCATTCATAGGTTTAACCCTTTAGAAACCCGCCGGCACGGCATTTGAAGCATTTGCACACCCTGCCGGATATCTGAAGGCCTCCTGTTGTGCAACAATGACGCTTTCCTGAAGATTTCTGTAATTGTGCGACAACTGATCCCCCCATGTAACCGTGACTGTCACCGTCCATTCATTGGTCGTACCGGCGACGGCAGCGATGTTAGTGTTCACCGTGTAGGTGGCATCGCCCCGCACTTCCGCCCCCAAGCCGCTGACGATGACGGTTTCCACCGGCCTGTCCCCATCTGGGGGAACTTGATTGCAGGGATTCATGATCCATGACTCCCGAAGTTCAAGCTCTCTATGCAATATGCCGGCGCCCCTGCCCATGTAGTCTGACTTTCCTATGGCTTTCCATGCAGACGGCTGCATTGACAGGATGGCCATAACGCCGATGGCCGCCAGAAATATGGCGATAACAACCTCGAGCAGGCCGATACCCCGCTTAGACAATATTAAACGTGACATATGTTCTTCCCGTCAAATTGACCGTAATTGTGGCTGTAGAGGTTCTACTGTTCTGGAGAACAACACCGTCGAGGACCGCATTTCCCAAAGGTGATACTGTGCCTCTGGGGCTGAAAACAACCGTCTGCAACGAGCCCGGACCAAATGTGGCGCTCAAAATTACAATATCTGACCCGAACGATGAAGGGCTCTTGGTAATCAGGTTGGTGGTAACCGCGTTCACCACCGACTGTATCGTATAGCTGCCGCCTACGGGAACATTAAAGGCGATTTGATAAGTAATGTTTTCGGAGATCGCTCTTTCCTTGTATATGGCAAAGTCAGAGGCAATATCCCTCGCGGCAGTCTTGAGATTTCTGTTTTTTGTATAGTTGTTGAGGAGCAATCCGAGGATGGATGCAATGACCGCCACCATACACACGACGATCATCAGCTCCACAAGCGTGAATCCTTTAGGACGTTTCATACTATTTCTTTCCGTCAATCAGGTCTAACAGTTCCTCCTCGGGCAAAGCCCCGAATTTGAGCCTGCCATCAGGCAGTATCAGTGCGGGCGTTCCCCCAATGCCCATCGACTTAGCAAGCTTCATAGAATCTTCTATCTCGGCGGTGTCGCATTCCGTCTTCGGTATCTCTCTTTTTTCAAAGTTATCATCCAGCATCTTCACCGATTTGTTGCAGACGATACTTTTCGCCTTCCAGTAAGCATCCTTATGAAACTCCAAAGGATAAAACTTAATATAAAATGCTATGTCCTTCCTTTTGGCTATGATATGTTTAATCGTCTGGTGGAGCTGTCCGCAGAAGGGGCAATCAGGATCTGTGAACACTACCACTTTTTTCGCAGCACTTTTCTCCCCTAGGATGAGGGCATCAGTCAGCGGTATCTTCGCTATGTCGATTCTTTTCTTGTCCTGTATCCTGTGAATAGCCTCCCTAGTCTTGCTGGTCATGGTAGATACTTCCACCAATTGACCAATGATCAGGTAGGTTTTGTCTGTGTTAATATAAAATATCTGCGTCTGCCCCATGATTTCGACAACTACTTCACAGACGCCTTTTATGGGGCTTTCCGCGATGCCGAGCACCTCAGCGTCAGGTGCGTTGAGCTTCTTTAAAATATCTTTTAATCCTTCTCCGCCTAAGGAAGCGCAGTCTTTCTTTGCCTGGCACACTTCTCCTCCCCACGCGATGCCACTTCCTGCAGGAAAAGACGCAAAAAGCACTGCACATGATAGACATAAGAAAGCGGAGAATGAGCCTTTTCTTGTCAATGCGCCACCTCTGTTGCTATTTTTTTGACTTTTTCTTATCTCATATTTTCCGAGTGAAATCAAGAAATCCATTCTTGGCAAACATTGAATGGCGCGGTATTTTACAATGTGGCAGGGCTCTGACGCTGCAGATGGGCGCCTCAGTCAAAGGACCGTAGGTTACGTGATCACAGAAGGTCATTTCAATCGTCCGGCAACCCTGCCGCCGTATCCGCTTTAATAAAGAAGATTTAGGCCAGTGGCTTTACGTCCCGTCCTTTCGGACAGTTTGCCTTTTTCAGGACTCTCTTTATGATTTCAAAGATTATACGACTTCTTCAGGGAATCTTGCTATGCTCCCTCTCCGTATTTATATCGGCAATAAAAGAGAAAACTTTAGCGCTTTTTCCATAAGATCCGGGAGTTAATATCTATTTATGCATGCAATCAATATGCCACATAACTGCACATACTCATCTCTGGAATGAATGAAACCAAAAGCCTGCAATTTTCGTAAATTGGATTCGCATTATCAGATCGATAGAAAAAAGATATCTCGGAAGTCTCGCCAAGAAAGCGGTGATTTTAACCGATAATTTATATGAAATTTGTCTGACAATAGCTTATTAATTACCGGGTGTTTTTTCAATTAAACAGCGTGGATTTCTTTCTTGACACGTTATAGGTGCTGTGTTACAGCTCACACCTGTTCGGGCCGCTGCGGGAAAATTCGCTAAGATTCAAGATACATGACCATATGGACGATGCTGCCATTACAGAAAGAGAGGAGTTTCTTTCGATCGCGGAAGCCTATATAAAGAAGAGTCTGTATAAAGAGGCGGCGCATATAGCCGAATCATGGCTAAAACGTTACCCAGTTGATGCTGATGCAAATATTATACGCTGCCACGCACTGCTTAAGATGGGGAATATTGAAAAAGTAAGTGAAGTCCTCGATGACATGGAAGCAAAGGTTCTTGAATTGTCGCGCGTCTACAATCATGTCGGTGATCTCTGCCTGAATGCTGGGCTGACAAAAGAGGCAATTAAATTTTATCGGAAATTTATATTTCTGAATCCTACTGTAGCGAGTGCAAAAGGAATCTGCGACAAGGTCAATAACCTCGCAGCCCAAATGGATAACTCGGCCGCCGGAAATGTGGAAACGCATAGCCATTCTGACGACGTTGTAACTGATTTCCGCACTGCAACCCTGGCTGAACTATACATCAGACAGGGTCACTTCGATATGGCTATCAATGTTCTAAGCGAGATACTCAAAAGAGAACCTGAAAACAGATTGGTTGCAGATAGGTTAAACGATGTAATGGCAATGCAGCATGACGGCATCGGAGAAAAGATGTCTTTACATATAGAGAAAGATGAGGCTGTAATCAAGGAGCTCACAAGGTGGCTTGAAAATGTCGGCAGGTTAAGAAGCCATGCATCGTGACTCTCCGTCACCTCCTGAAAGGATGGCAAGAGTAAGGTCTATTCTTCGCGAACTCGATATTGACGCCCTGCTTCTTCTTGATATGAAAAATATCCGGTACCTTACGGGCTTCACAGGCAGTGACGGCGCTCTCGTGATCGGAGAAAAGCAGGAAACTCTCCTTGTTGATGGACGCTATACTAATCAGGCGAGAAAAGAAGTCGAGGGGCCCCATATCTCTGAGTACAAAGAAAAAATAGATGGAATCGCAGCGATCCTTTCAGACGGTAGTTTGAAATCCGTAGGGTTTGAATCGCAAGCGATAAATGTCAACACCTATTTGAACCTGAAGGATAAGCTCGGCGGGCTGAGGTTAAACCCACTCTCCAACGAAATTGCGGCCCTCAGAGCCGTCAAAGATGAGAAAGAAATTGCGTATATCAGAAGAGCAGCGGAGATATCGTATGCGGCTCTTAATGCTGTTCGAAAACTTATAAAACCGGGGGTAAGAGAAACGGATATTGCCATAGAGTTGGATTTTCTGATGAGGAGACGCGGCGCGGAACAGGTTTCCTTTCCGACTATTGTGGCGACGGGACCAAACTCAGCACAACCCCATGCGCAACCGGGATCGCGTGCGATTGAAAATGGAGATATGGTCATAATAGATTGCGGCGCTGTATATTGTGGTTACCATTCTGATGAAACCTGCACATTTGCCGTCGGCTTTAAAGACAAAAGACAGGAAGAGACATACTCTCTGGTAAAGACTGCTCACGACCGCGCTTTGGAGGCCGTGAAAGCCGGCGTTTCTTGTGTGGAAATCGATCGCATCGCCAGAGAGTGCATTGATACTGGCACGCTGGGGGAGTATTTCACGCATGGTACAGGCCACGGTGTAGGTCTTGATGTCCACGAAGCGCCGCGGATTGCGAGCAATTCGGAAATGATCCTTCAGGCGGGGATGGTATTGACCGTCGAACCGGGCGTCTATATCCCGGACCTCTGGGGAATCCGCATTGAAGATATGATATTAGTTAAAGAGGAAGGGTGTGAGGTCCTGACGAGAGCATCGAAGGACTTTACGGTGCTCCACTGATTCCAAAAAGGAATATAATAAATTCACGTATTAGGATGCCGCGATATGAAGGTATTTCCAGATGATCTTCTTTACAACAGAGAACATGCATGGGTCAGAGTTGAAGGTGACTTAGCTACCATCGGTATCACGGATTACGCCCAGGAAAAATTGGGAGAAATCCTCGCTATAGAACTGCCCGAAGTTGACTCTTATGTGGAAAGGGACGAACCTTTCGGCACTATCGAATCTGCAAAGGGTGTGTTCGAGCTTATTTCACCCGTGAGTGGTGAGATAGTAAGTGTCAACGAGGATATATTGGACGACATCGGTATTGTCAACAGTGACCCCCACGACACAGGATGGATGATCATTCTGGAAATGTCGGATTCGGAAGAACTTGACGATCTACTGGATCCAAGAGAATACCACGACTTTGTGCTTAAAGAAGCGGAGAGTGACTGACCCTGTTTCATGATATGGAGATTCATTTCATTCAAGCGCTTAAATGCCTTTGAAAACATGGCCATTGACGAGGCCATATTCCGGGAAAATCAAAGGACTGATTCACCGTCCACACTCAGATTTTACAGTTGGTCCCCTCCATCAGTGTCTCTGGGGTATTTTCAGGCAGCCCAGGACGAGATTAATGTGGAAGCTTGCAGAAGATATTCGGTAGATATCGTCCGGCGCCCGACAGGGGGGAAGGCTGTGCTTCATGAAAATGATCTGACCTATGCAGTAATTGCCAGCGAGCGTAATCCCCTCTTCCCAGCGGACATCTTAGGAACATATAAGGTCATCAGTGACTGCATCGCCGGGGGACTATCGGAGCTTGGGATAGAAACGGATATGGGGGGTAACGAGAGGTCGTATCAGGAACTCTCCTTAAGAGCTGCATGTTTTTCCTCGCCTTCCCGATATGAGCTTCTGGCTAAAAAAAAGAAAATATGCGGCAGTGCTCAACTAAGATCAAAGGGAGTTTTCCTTCAGCACGGATCAATCCTGTTGGATTTTGATCCAGTCAAGACATGTGCACTCCTGCTGCCGCAGGAGGGAGACCGTAGTTGGCAGACCAAGAAGCTGCGCGAGTCTGTAACATCGATATATGAGCAGATCGGCGCTCCCGTGCCTGTGGAGAATATCTGCCATATCATGAAAAAGAGTTTTGAAAAGAAGCTGGATATCGAACTCGTGGAGGGATGTTTGACCCCTGAAGAGGAGTCCTTGAAGTTACGGCTGATGACTGATAAATATATGAATGATGAATGGAACATGGAAGGCAAGGTTGCTTCAGATGGACGTAAGAACACTGATTAAGAAGGGAGTGCGTGAGCAGGAAGGTTATCGGGCTGACATTATGTCCTATCGCGCCAAGATGGATGCGAATGAGAGTCCCTTTTCGCTTTCCCCCTTGCTTAAGAAAGAACTGTTCACCGAGATGCAAAACATTTCCCTGAACAGATACCCTGAGCCGGGTGTGCCCCTGACCAGGAAACGTTTTGCCGAACACTATGGTGTCGCCGATGATATGATAATGATCGGCAACGGATCTGATGAGCTTATTCAGATACTCTGCACCGCCATGGTTAATTCATCTTCTGTCGTCATGGTTCCCGTACCGACTTTTGCCATGTACAAGATTATCGCATCAAATTCCGGTCATGCAGTTGCAGAGGTGCCACTCAGCGCCTCCTTTGATTTAGACCTGGATGCAATGCTAAACCAAGTTGCAAAAGATGCACCCGTACTGACCTTTTTGAGTTACCCCAACAGTCCTACGTCAAACTGTTTCAGTGAAAAGAGTGTAGCGGCCATTCTTGAAGTATCAAAAGGAATTGTAGTTGTGGATGAGGCTTACGGCAGCTTCGCCGGAAAAACCTTACTGCCCTTATTGAAGAAATATGAAAACCTGGTTATCCTAAAGACCCTATCTAAAGTGGGACTTGCAGCCATCAGAATGGGCTTCTTGATCGGCTCCCCAACTCTCATCCATGAACTCGACAAGGTAAGACTCCCCTATAATATCAATACACTTTCCCAGGTCGCTGCCGGGTTCTATTTGGATCATATTGATACGTTTTTGGGTCAGACGAGGGAGATAATTGCAGGTCGTGAAGAGCTCCTCCACGCTCTTGGGAAAATTGAGGGTGTACATGTCTATCCTTCAGATGCAAATTTCATTTTTTTTAGTTGCGATTTTGATACGGATAACATATACTCCGTCTTAGCCCACGAGGGAATTCTTATTAAGAATCTGAACTCTCCCGGGGTTTTGAAGAATTGTATGAGAGTGACGGTTGGTAAGCGCGAAGAAAACCAAGAATTATTAAAGGCTTTAAAGAAAATCCTTCTAAAGTGAGGAGTGTGGTCTAACATAAGATAACAGAGGGTAGTTTACGGCAGAGGCGTAAATCGTCTGGTGTCGTACTGCCCTTTTTTTGTCCCCTTTTAACTCAACGTTTAAGCAATTTTTATTTCGTAATTATAAAAGAAAGGAAGGGTTGTTTTGGAAGTAAAAGTATATGACAATGACATTGAAAAGGCCTTGAAAATCCTGAAGAACAAACTTTCAAAAAGCGGATTGTTTAAGGAACTAAAGCTGCGGAGAGCCTATGAGAAGCCTTCTGTAAAGAGGAAACGCAAAGCCATTGAAGCACGCAGACGTTATGCCAAGGTTCAGCGCCGCAGAAGTTACTGAGAGATTTTTTCACCGCAAGAACTATCATCACCGAGGCCGGGGTTTCCTGTCGTATTCTCAAGGAAATCCGGAATGTTGGCAAAATGGACGAAAAGCAATATTTGGTTGACGCCCTGTCGATAGAGGAATCATGGCGGATATTCCGCATCATGGCGGAATTTGTGGAAGCCATCGAAACCCTGTCGAAGGTAAAGAACGGCGTTACGATTTTTGGATCCTCAAAAGTCGGTGCTGATGATCCATACTACAAGAAGGCAGAGTATCTTGCCAGAAGACTTGCCGAAAACGGCTTCAGTGTAATTACAGGCGGCGGCCCCGGCATCATGGAGGCAGCCAATAAGGGAGCAGCGGCGGCAGGCGGCCAGTCGGTAGGCATGAACATCCGTCTTCCCTATGAGCAGAAACCAAACCCGTACGCCAATATCACTATCGAATATAAATATTTTTTCATCCGTAAAGTAATGTTTGTAAAATATGCCGTGGCGTATGTAATCCTCCCGGGGGGGTTCGGAACAATGGATGAGCTCTTCGAGGCCTTAAATCTGATTCAGACAAAAAGAATAAAGGCCTTTCCCGTCATACTGATGGGCAGTGAATACTGGCAAGGGCTGATGGGCTGGATGAAAGACACCATGTTCGGGAACGACAAGATTGCACCGGGTGATCTCGAAATCATCCACATCATTGATGACCCGGATGAAGTTGTAAAACATATAAAGAAATTTGTCATTATCTAAAAACCCTGCAAGTTCTCTTCTAATACCCATACCAAGATTTGATAAGAATGGTGCAGCATTGTCATGCCGAGCTTGGTGAGGCCTTTGGTGATTAAGCGCAGTAAGATTCCTCGCTTGCATGCGGGATGACAGGCAATAATCGCATCTTTAAAATTAGAAAAAAGTTCGCAACACTAGTGCACTCATAATGGCTTTTGAAAAGATACTCATGGAATTCAAGAAAGGGAAGGCAGAACCTTCTCCCTGCTATCTCCTGTTTGGTGAGGAAGAATATCTTGTTAAAGATGCCCTGAATAAAATCATAACTGCTTTCATCCCGGCAAGCGACAGAGATATGAATCTCTTTTTCATGGATGGAGAGATGGAAGACGTAGAGAGCCTTTGCGAGACAATCCTGACACCACCCCTCATTCCGGGAAGAAAAGTTGTTGTACTGATAAACACCCGTCTTTTTCAAACAAGAATTGCCCTGCCGGAGATAGTACAAAAAATTCGACAACATTTTGCTAATGACCCCAATATCGCAGTCAGGTATTTTATGCAATTCCTCAAGATCACAGGCTGGAACATAGATGATCTTAGAGACGGCGGCTGGAAAAAAATTACCAGCGACAACTGGCAAAAAGCTGTTGAAGGCGATAGCGGACATGATCGGGAAACCTGGCTCCCCGAAATGATCGAGACCTGTATAAGCCGGGGATTGGATATGCGCGAGCAGAGAGGAGCAGCGGAACATCTTGAAGATACCCTGAGAAAAGGTATCCCGGCAGGCAACCACCTGATCATAACCGCAGAATCAGTAGACAAGAGGAAGACGCTTTTCAAGACCATATCAGAAACCGGAACTGTCCTTAATTTTTCTCGGCCAAAGGGTGATGCAAGGCAGAAGAATGCCCTAATGGACATGGCAAAAAATCTCTTAGCTGAGAGTGGGAAACAACTGACACCGGAAGCGTGGATAGCTGTCGGCAGGAAAACAGGCTTTGACCTTGCCGATTCCATGAAAGCCTTGGAAAAGCTTATCACCTACACAGGTGATAAGAAATCGGTTGATCAGTCGGACGTCGAAGAGGTCATAGGGAAAACGAAAGAAGATACAGTTTTTGATTTAACGGGCGCCCTTGTCGCGAAGAAGCTGGATGTGGCCTTGTCAAATCTGAAAGATCTTTTCGATCAGGGTATAAACCATGTATTGATCATGTCAATGATTGCAAGGGAAATCAGATTTCTCCTCCATGCCAAGATGTTTATCAAATCAGGCAAGCTTGGTTCTATTGAACCCAATATGGACTATGAAATCTTTCAGAGGTCAGTTTATCCGGTCATCCTGCAATGGAGAGGCGACAAAGGGGGAAAAAGCGGTCTGGACGGCCAACATCCGTATGTCATTTATAATGCCATAAGAAACTCTTATCAATTCTCATACGAACGCCTATTGAAATTTTTGGAAGACCTCGTCGATATGGATATTGCCTTCAAAACCACGACGAAAGAGCCGAAGTTTATGCTGGAGCGCTTCATCGTGGATGTGTGCACATGAACGAAACTGACAAGAAATACCAAACCTTAGTGGCAGTGAGTCTTCTTTTTTAAGCTTTCAACATAACGTTTCTGTAATCAAACTTTCTTCCATCTCTCAAAAAATACCGGACTGTTGTCGTCGGCTCCTGGTTTGTCTTATTCTCGCCATGACAGTGCTCGCTGCATTCTGGCAAGTCACTCATTACTATTTTACCAATTACGACGACAACCCCTGCGTAAACGAAAACAGTCATATTAAAGAATGGCATCACGACGGAGGATGTTCGAGGGGCATTCACAACCAATCCCATTCATACAGAATACTGGCATCTGCTCACTTGGCTGTCCTATATACTGGACAACGAGTCGTTCAAGCTGAACCCAGCGGATTACCACACGGTCAATCTTCTCTTTCATAGGGAATCAATTGGTAGCGGTGCCGATTAGTGCTCAACGTTCTCTCTCTTGTGTGCTTCATCCGTAATTACATTTCGTGGCTGCAGCAAATCGCTTCCCCGGATGTTAGAAAGTATCATGGCCAAAGAGATATTTTCATTTAATTCAGATCGTTCAGATATGACATTTAAAGCTTTCGCATCCGTTCCATTGCTGACTTTTTCTTTCGGGAAAGCCTCCTTGATGGACCCTTCTTTTTTATTCCCCCCCTTGCATAATCATCCTCTTCTTTATCTGATTTTTCTTCACTATGGCAGGCAAGCTTGTTTGCGGCGGTCTTTGTCCTCCGCATCAGCTCTTCAAACTCCTGGGATGATATTGCTGCCCCTCCTCGGCGACCGACAAAATCGGCAATTTCCCTGTCCGACGTCACAACAACAATTTCTTCTGTTCTTTCTTGAACCATTCGTTTGATGACTTCGTCAGCTTTTTCGCCCTTCCGGGAAAATATGATGTCAATGCCTGAGAGCTTATCCCTCTCTTCCTCGAAAGGGCCACTCTGCCAGCCATCGAAGACAATTGTCACTTTGTGTCCCCTTTGATTCTTGTAGAGAGATATGCTGTGTATCAGGGCTTTCCGGCCTTCCTCCAGGCTGAGTTTCTCATACCGTCTTAGTGCATCGGACTGTCTTATCAGATTATACCCGTCAACGATGATGTGCATGATGGATGGTGTCCGCTTTAGTGCATCAATTGATAATTTCAGACAGGAGAAAAGACTGTCCTGCTGCTCCCCAAGTTAAGCACGCAGCGCCAAATTATTTATTACCTACACAATTCGGTTTTTCTTGACCTCGACACCGCGCTTCTGCCATTTCCAGTCATTCTTATATTAGAAAGTTCTTTGCAGGTCAATTCCCGCCTTAATAATTTCCCGAAAAAAGAATAAAAATAATGTCATGGCCGTCTGATCGACCATTGAATGATTTCGATTGCGCGGGGCGAATCATGGGCATTTCCTGAGACCGTGAATAACTTTCCAAACGGCGGGGTTGTTTGTCAGAAATGAAGATCGCTTGATTCAAATGGAGTCTCACTGATACCTCCGAACATGCGCGGCGATGGAACAATGTGTTTTTCCTTTACACAAATATTGCTGAGAAACATTAACGTCACCTCCTGCCGCGAAGTTTATCTCTGACGACGATCACATGCAGAAATATATCTACTACTTCATCAATTACTCTGTCCTCCGCCAGTGGAACAATTTCTTTTCTCTGCAATATTTCTTGAGAATAAAGAAAGCCACACAGCGATATTCTCCATTAATCGATGACGGACTTTCCGATATTATTCTCTGCCAAATTCCCTATTGAAAGCCGACTCTAAAAAGATGAATCTAATGATCGGAATTCGCTGTTCAAGATTACCGAAATATTTTTCCCCTATGGAGTACATGAAATCCCTGGAGCTTAGTTTTGCAACTGAATTGTCTTTTATCGATTCCATGAAACCAGTAGCGCCTGTTATCCCGACAAGCTCCATCACCAGTGTTCTTTTATTTGGAAAATTGCGATATACAGTTCCAGGCGCTACGCACGCGAGGGCGGCAATATCTGACATCCTGCTTTGATGATAACCATGTTTAGCGAAAATCTCAAGTGCGGCCTGCATGACATCATCGCGACGTTGCTGCTCGGGAAAACCATCCTCTCTCTCTTTTTCCGATTTTTAAAATTCATCTTTTACCCCGTAACTGTAATATCTTTATAGGGCTATATTTAAGATGAAAGCGCCATAATTGTGAATCCATTTTTAAAATATTTACAGCGTTTTATAATATTTGTAAAAGTTAGAAAATGCTTTTTAAAAAAGCAGGATGCTAGTGTTCATAAGGTTCTCTGAGCCAATAGATTCTTTTGACCGTTGATCGGGCATGTTTGAAAATTCTTCACGCTGAATGCATCGCCCGGGTAAACATCACCCTACTAAGTCTATAATATGCATTACCGTTTGCGGCAATTTATTTCGCTCGATGCAATCCATCTGCGATTTGTCGATATGCAAATTTTGTCTTTTATTATATTTAATATCGTTGACTTTAACGATGACGGAGGGTATAGACAGACGGACGAAGACAATATGCCAAAGTAGGGCGGACCAGACCGATACCTCACTGTTGATGGAATGCCCAAGACCAGTATGGGTAAAATTAATAAATTTGAATTCTGAAAATTATATGGTTAGGAGGGCGGAAAATGGATTTTGAATTTAACGATGAACAGAAGATGTTGAAGGAGATGTCGTACAAATTTGCCCAGGCCGAGTTCACAGGGGTATCCCATGAGTGTGACGAGGGAGAAAAATACACCCCGGACATTCGCAGAAAGGCCGCCGAAAATGGTCTCATCGGGGCATGGATCCCCGAAGAATATGGTGGCGCGGGGGCAGGTTTTTTGGGCAATACCATCATCATGGAAGAACTGTCCAAGGTGGACATGGGGATTGGCTTGAATGTCGTTGCTGCCACATTCGGCTGCGAATCCATACTGCAGTTTGGGTCGGAAGGGCAAAAAAAGACATATCTCCCTCCCGTATGCAGGGGTGAGCAGGTAAGCGCAGGCGCATTTACGGAGCCCAACGCCGGCACGGATGTGGCAGGATACAGAACTAAGGCGACTAAAGACGGGAATGACTATGTTATTAGCGGAAACAAAATGTTCATAACCAATGGAAGCGTCTGCGACTTCATGGTAGCCCAATGCATTACCAACCCGGAGGAAAAAAAGCATAACAGCTTTAGCCTTATCATAGTTCCCGCCAATACCCCGGGAATAACGAGAAACAAGATCCACGGGAAGATGGGTATCCGCTCCAGTGACACGGCAGAAATCGCTTTTGAGGATGTGCGGGTTCCTCGGGCTAATCTGGTTGGCAAAGAAGGAAACGGCTTCCGGCAGCTGATGCATTTCTTTGATACAACAAGGGTGATGGTTGCCGCTCAGGCTCTCGGCCTTTCTGAAGCCTGTCTGGAAACGAGCATTAAGTACGTCAAGGAAAGAACGGCTTTTGGAGCCCCCCTGGGTTCCTTCCAGTTAACACAGATGAAACTAACGGAAATGGCGATTAAGGTGGAGGCTTTACGGGGTCTTATTTACAGATCGGCATGGCTTCTTGATCAGGGTAGGCCGGACTATACGCTGGCTGCGATGGCAAAATACTTAGGAGGTCAGACGGCGGTCTTCTGTGCGAATTACGCCGTGGAACTGCACGGCGGGTATGGTTACATCGATGAGTACAGCGTCCAGAAATGGTACCGTGACGCTAAGATTCTCGAACTTTACGAAGGAACCAAAGAAGCTGAAATCATGACCATCGGCAGGATACTGCAAGCACGGTAGTAATACAAAAAATGCCCCCGTCCCCATCTTGACAAACACGGGGATAGGGGCATTTCCAATTTTGAGTGGAGTTCAACCGCCTATTTGGGCTTTCATGGCTCTGATGGTATGAGCATAGTCACCGCTCCCGAAGATGGCTGCGCCCGACACTATGACGTCTGCACCGGCTTCGGTAACCAATCTAATATTATCGACAGTTATGCCACCGTCAACTTCGATGGTGACATCAGGTGAAACGGTATTCACCATCTCTTTGGCCTGTTTAATCTTCGGCAGGACGCTTTCTATGAATTTTTGTCCTCCGAATCCTGGATTAACGGACATGACAAGAAGGAGATCGACGTCTTTCAGAATCGGCTCAACTTGAACGAGCGGTGTGGCAGGGTTAAGAGACACACCCGCCTTGACGCCCCTTTCCTTTATCTGGGCAATTGTCCTGTGGAGGTGCAAGGCCGTCTCGACATGAACAGTTATGATGTCACTGCCAGCCTCGGAAAAAGCGTCTATATAACGTTCCGGATTTGAAATCATGAGATGCACGTCGAAAGGAAGGCTTGTGATCTTTCGGAGCCATTTTACCGGATTTGGCCCGATTGTGATATTGGGAACGAAATGACCGTCCATTACATCTACGTGTATCCAGTCGGCGCCCGCCGCTTCCACGGCCATGATTTCTTCACCTAGCCTGCTGAAGTCAGCGGAAAGAATGGAGGGCGCAATTTTTTTCATCACATGCCTTCTTTTTGCGTTCTCTTGAAACTTACGAGAAAAGTGTTTTGTGTCATTTTTGAAAGAGGGATGCCGACAGAATGTCTGTACACCATCAGTGCTGACCTGTCAATAATTACTGAAAGAGGGAAAGACCCTTGACAAAATAATTGCAAAAGCCCATGCTTCCGGCAAAATCGAAATATACAATTGTAGTCAATGAACCTTCTTTATAACATTCTGCTATTCATCGCTGCCCTGCTCGCTTTCCCTTACTATGCGATCAAAATGACGCTGACGGGAAAATACAGAAAAAGCATAGGGCCGAAGTTCGGTCTAGCCAGGCCTTCAATCTTTGCGGAAATGAAGGGCAGCCCCAGGATATGGATACATGCCGTTTCCGTAGGCGAGGTAACGGCTGCCGAGCCGATTGTTGCTTCTTTAAGAACGCACTTCCCTGAGGCCTGTATAGTGCTTTCCACTAGCACGGAAACAGGCCAGGATATGGCCAGAAGGATCGTCACCGGAGCTACGTCTTTCATATACTACCCGCTTGATATTCCATTTATCGTGAGAAAGGTGATCACGAAGGTGAGACCTGATATCTTTATCCTGACGGAGACGGAACTCTGGCCCAACTTTATCAGGGTGTGTAAAGAGCAGGGTGCGAAGGTTATAATGGTTAACGGTCGTATCTCTCAACGCTCGTATCAGAGGTATGCCCTGACGAGGTTCTTTTGGAAAGACGTCGTAAATTTGATCGCCGAGATAGGCGTGATTTCCGCAATTGATGCCGAGAGGTTGATAGCCATTGGAATGGCGCGATCGAGAGTTCATGTCATGGGGAATGCAAAGTACGACAGTCTGGCAGCGAAGGCGACAGCCCCTATCCGGAAAGAGATGGAAAGGAGGCTAAACCTTACAGAAATGGACAGGGTCTTTGTGGCGGGAAGCACCCATGATGGCGAAGAGAAAATAGTCCTCGATGTTTACAGATGCCTCCTTGAAAGATACCCTGATTTCAAATTGATAATCATCCCCCGGCACCCTGAAAGAGGTCACACAGTCCTATCGCTCGTTAGGGAGACCGGCTTTGAAGATTGTATGACTATGTCCGAAATCGAAGCAGGCAAGCATCGAACCGACCAGCGTATCATTGTTATCGATGTCATCGGTGAACTCTTCAAGGTATACTCTCTCGCTTCCGTGGTTTTTTGCGGCGGTTCACTTGTCCAGAAGGGCGGGCAGAATATCCTCGAGCCAGCCGCATGGGGCAAAGTTATCTTTTATGGACCTTTTATGGATGACTTCAGGGATGAGAAGGAACTCTTGGAAAAGGCCGGTGCGGGGATAAGGGTGGCAAACGGCGAAGAGTTGCTAAAAGGCATCCTGACGCTCATGTCCGATCCTGATGCGCTTGCGAGGAAGGGAGAAGAGGGACGGAGAATTGTGGTTTCCAATATGGGCGCCGCAGATAGATACGCTGAGATGGTAAGGTCATATATTGAGAGATAAATTGTCCACCTGTGCATGCAATATGCGATAATAATAAATTATCAACCGTGGTAAGTTAATTCCCGCCTTTCTACAAAGACCGTGTTAGCCCTCCGACCGCTTCAGGTATTCGTTCCATCTTGCGTCAACCCACCTCTGGAGCTGCCTCAGCTGCTCGATGCTCATCTTCCGGAATCGCCCTTGCCTCTCCACGTAATTGATGACTGGAAGCTTGTTTCCTTTTTCCGCCAGCGTCTTACTTCTTCCGGTAAAGCGAAATTTGCCGTCCTCAATTTCGAACAGGGCGACGATTCCCGTTTCTATGGCGAGCCTCCCGATGCGTACCGTGTCCTTGGGCGCGTATCCCCATCCCGGAGGACAGGGAACGGCGATCTGCATGTATCGCGCTCCTTTGATACGTTTGGCCTTGACGAATTTATCATAGAGGTCAATCGGATAAGCTGATGAAGTGGTGGCGAGATAAGGCAGGTCGTGGGCTTCCATGATTCGCAGCATATCCTTCTTGGGTTGCTGCTTGGTGAGCACCGGCGTGGTGGATGTCAATGCCCCCATGGGAGTGGCACTGGAGCGCTGTGTGCCCGTATTCATATACCCTTCGTTGTCGTAGCAGACGTAGATGAAGTCCGTGCCTCTTTCGGCTGCCCCGCTCAGGGCCTGGATTCCCATGTCGAAAGTGCCGCCGTCTCCTGCGATGGCGACGACTGTAATGTCCGTGCGGTTCACGGCATTCAAGCCGGCGACAAGACCCGACGCAGAGGCCGCTGTGCTGGCGAACGTACAATTCAGTGCGGGAATAGCTACGGATGTCGTCGGGTATAGGCCGTGGAGAACAGTCAGACAACAGGCCGGAAATGTCACGATCGTATTTTCACGCAACGCCTTCAGAACGTAGCGGTACGCAAGAGAAAGGCCGCAACCTTGGCAGGCCCTCTGCCCAGGGAGCATATATTCTTCAATATTAACCTTGAACAGGTTCTCTGGCATATTATCACTCCGTGAAACAGTTTAGCCATCTCGGCTTAGGTTCCGTATCTCCTGCAGCGATTGCATCCCGTGACGACCGGATAGCTTCTGCAAGCTCCCTCGCCTTGACATCCCGTCCCCCAAGACCGCAGATATAGTTGTGGATAGGCAGCCGGATGTCCGTCCCGTAAAAGGCTGCCTTGATTTCGGAACATAGTGCTCCCTCATATCCGTAACTGATCCCCTTTTCGAAGACGCAGATGGCCTTTGCCTTCCTGAAAGCCGCGCGGACATCTTCTTTTGGGAACGGTCTGAAAACCCTGATCCCGACAACTCCGGCGGTGATTCCCTCTGACCTCAACATATCCACTGCCACGGTAGCTTCGCTCGCCACAGAGCCCATCCCCACAAGTATCATCTCCGCATCATCAATCCTATATTGCCATAGCATGCCGCCGTGATCTCTCCCAAAAGCTCCCGCAAATTGACGACTCGTGGAGATAATGACGTCGCGAGACCCGCTCAGGGCCTCTTGAAGTTTATAGCGCATTTCCATATACCCGTCACACAGGACACCCTCTGTATTTGCCCGCCGCCACGGGAAAAGGACAGGGTTGATATTCATGGGAGTCTCCGGCGAGAGAATCGTGTGGGGCTTATAAGGGGGCAGAAAATAGGAGACAGCCGCAGCATCAGGGATCTCCACAGGCATCATCGTATGAGACATGACAAAGCCATCATAACAGATCATGACCGGCACATAAACGGACTCGGCAATACGGTACGCCTGAATGATGGAGTCAACAATCTCCTGGTTGTCGCGGCAGTAAATCTGTATCCAGCCTGTGTCGCGCTGTGCGATGGAATCCTGCTGGTCGTTGAAAATAGTCCACGGCGCTCCCACTCCCCGGTTGATGCAGCACATCACAATAGGCAGCCTTGAGCCGGCGGCCCAATGTATCTGCTCATGCATGTAAAGCAGGCCCTGGGAGCTCGTGGAAGTGAAGACGCGTGCCCCCACTGTGGATGCCGATATGCAAACCGCAAGCGCGGAATGCTCTGATTCAACGCGGATATATTCTGCCTTGAGTTCTCCGCCCTCGATCAGCTGGGAAAGCATCTCCGTCACAGAGGTCTGCGGTGTAATGGGATAGGCCGCTACGACCTGAACATGGCTGAGCTTCGCCCCGAGAGCCGCGGCTTGGTTACCCGTCATGATTTGCACTTCAGCCATTCTTCTCCCCCTCGTTCACCATAGTTATCGCTTTTCCAGGACACTCCTCAGCACATATACCGCAACCTTTACAGTATTCAAGGTCGATTTCCAGGGGAATCGTCGCTTTGATTACTCCTTCCGGACAATAGAGCCAGCAGAGAAAACAGGCAGCCTTTTTCTTGATGGAGGGTATACACTTTGAATGATCGCAAACGGGCCTCATGTCCCGCCAGTCCCCCGTTTTCCCGGCTTCTCCGATTGCCGGCGTGGCCATGGCGGAAATATTCGTGTCTTTTTTCTTCACAATTCTATTGTCCTCTATTGGCGGCTTTCATTATAGTCTGTTCAAATGCATCTCGCAGGGCGACGATATTGGCAGCAGAAACAGCGCCTGATAATTTACCCTTCAGTCCTTTTTCCATCGCATCAAGAGACACAAGGTTTGACGCCCTGGCAAATGCCCCCAGCATCGTAGTGTTGACAATCGGTTTCCCCTCTCTGATGAGATGGTGTTTGAGGGCAATATTTCCGGCATCAACCGTGGCTATGCTGATCTTCACATCAAAGTTCAGCTCATCAGGCTTCAAGGGGCTGTTGAGAATGATAAGCCCCCCTTCTTTAAGCGTTAACAGAATGTCTACGGCAGAAAGGAGAGATGAATCCAGAACAACAGCTATATCCGCATTCTCAATCTGCGAGACCATCCGGACGGGCTCTGACGAGATCCTGGTTGAAGCTGTCACCGGGGCACCTCTTCTTTCCGGACCGAAGGTCGGTGCGGAAGTGACCCCTTTGAATCCCTGAATATAAGCTGCTTCTGCCAGAATCTGTGCGGCTATGACAACGCCTTGACCGCCTCTTCCGTGCCATATTACTTCATGCATGCTCATTAACCTTTAAGAACTTCGGAAAATCAATTGAACGGTCATTGCGAGGAGTGTAAACAATGCGGCAATCTGCTATGCAGTCATTGTGTTAAGATTGCTTCACTGCGTTCGCAATGACAAAAGAGCCATATTTCAAAGTTTCCTCTTCAAGAATAAAAAAGGCCATGGATTTTTTGCCCATGGCCTTTAGGATGCTATAAACGTACTCTTATCCTGTCCTAAAAACGACGGGCGACGCGGGCAGCCGCGTCAACAGAAGAGCGAGGAGAAGCAAGCGACGAGCACACAAATCAAAAATCTCTCTTCTCATTGATACAAATGTCATTTTCAGGAAATCCCGCCTAAGGTTTGTAGAAAACATAGAATAAATGACAACCGGTGTCAATAGGCAAATCATACCCCAATACTCACCTGAATCTCTTCTGCGCAGCCAGAGCGTTCTTGAGGTTTTCCTGCGCCAGTACATAATCCGGGTTGAGACGCAAGGCCTCCCGATAACTCGCGATGGCCTCGTCAAGCCTTCCTTGATAAAGCAAGGCGTTGCCCAGATTGTTATAAGCTTTTGCATATCCCGGACTGATACGGATGCTTTGGCGAAACTGATAAATGGCTTCATCGAGGTTCCCTTGTGAGGCCAGCATTGTTCCCAAATTATAGTGTGCATCGGCCGGATTGTTGATGCTGATAGCCTTCTGAAAGTGGACAATAGCTTCCCCTGTTTTGCCCTGGAGAGATAGGGCATAACCCAGGTTATTTTGCGCCCAGGCATTATCTGACGTAACCTTTATGGCATGCTCATAGAGGATGATGTTATTGCGCCAAAAACCAATCTGGACATACGTCATAAGCATACAGGCGAGAAGAATCCCCACAGCGGCAGTAGCAATGGCAAACCTTCTATAACGCCAGCGATTGAGAAGTTCCGGAATGCCCCAGACAATCATAATGAAAACGCCGATGAGGGACACGTACGTATAGCGGTCGGCCATAGACTGCAATCCCACCTGCACAAATCCAATGACCGGTATAAGAGTTCCCAGATACCAGAGCCAGCCGACTATAAGATAGGGAAAACGCCTGGCTCCTCGAATGGTGAGGCAGGTTGTAAGCAATAGAACCAACATGGCCGATACTGCCTGCCATGAGAACAGCGCAATACCTACATACGGATAAAAGATGGAGAGCTTTACAGGCCAGAGCATTTTTCCGATATAGCTGACATAAGAAATGAGTGCATTGGCAATGCGGCCGCCAAGGGGATACAGCTCCATGGGTTTCACTACCAGCTGCTGGGCATAGAGAGTCACAAAGCAGAAGAGCATGGTGATAATAAACAATGGTATCTTTTCTTTCAGCAGCGCCCGAATCTTCGGCCATAGGGCGCGCAATTCTACCGTGTCCTTAGTCTGTACAGTATCTTTTCTGGCTCGCTGCTGCGACTTCTGCTTTTTCTTCGTGCGGCTCAGCGGTTGGGGCGTTGCAGCAGTGATGCCGGCGCCAGATTTTGCCAAGTTGAGCCGCTTGAGCGGCCAGTAATCCAGGAGCAGAAGAACAAAGGGCAAGGTAACCAGCATGGGCTTGGACATGAGACCCAATACAAAAAATACGAATACCAAGAGATACCTCTTATATCCGGGACGCTCCACATAGTAAATATACGCCCCCATGGTGAGCATCCAGAATAACGTGGAAAGGACATCCTTCCGTTCGGCCACCCAGGCGACAGACTCCACATGGAGGGGATGCAGCGCAAAAAGCCCTGCCACAAAGGCGCTCTGCCAGAGAGCATTTGTCATGCGACGTAGAATGAGAAAGAGCAAGAGGGTGTTGGCTACATGAAAGAAGAGGTTGACCAGATGATGCCGCCCCGGATTCAGTCCGAACAACTGACAGTCCAGCATGTGTGAAAGCCATGTCAGCGGGTGCCAATTATGGGCATGCGGCTCGGAAAAGGCCCACACTATGCCCTTTAAAGTAAGCCCGTCCTGTACATGGCGGTTCTCTGTTACGTAGTCGTTATCATCAAATGATATGAACTCGTGGTCTTTCACCTGCCAGAAAACAACTATGGTTGAAATTGACAGGGCAATGCAAATTGCCAACACTAAATAGGTTCTATTCATCTTGCTTGTCATGTATTAGGCGCAATAGGATTTACTGTTTTTTGTTATGCGCAGCAAGGGCATTTTCCAGGTTTTCTCTTGCCAGCTTGAAGTCAGGGTTAATTCGCAGGGCCTCACGGTAACTCTCAATAGCCCCTTCAAGACTTCCTTGATAAAATAAGGCGTTCCCAAGATTGTTATGAGCAGCCGCTAGGTCAGGCTTGAGCCTGATGGCCTCCTGAAACTGTGCAATGGCTTCCTTTTCTTTGCCCTCGAGGGCCAGGACATAACCCAGATTATTGTGATATTCTGCAGAGCGAGGTCTGATTTTCAAAGCCTCCTTGAGTTGGGCAACAGCTTCTGCCATCTTGCCCTCGCGGGCTAAAGCATTTCCCAGGTTATAATGTCCATCGGCATGGTATGGATTGATCCTTAAGGTTTCTTCATAATCGGCAATAGCCCCCTCGTAATCACCGAGCCTTGCCTTTGCGTTTCCCCGATTTTCGTAAGCTATAAAAAAGTGAGGGTTCATCTCAATCGCTCTATTGTAATACGTTAAAGCCTCGGATGCATTCCCCGCATCGGCGAGTGCCTTCCCGTAAGCGTTCAACGGCCTCGGCTTATTCGGAGATTTCTTCAGGCAGTCAGCCCACAAGGTATATTCACTTTTCCAAACCTTATTGCGCTCATAAGTCAATGCCGCATACGTTAAAACCAGTAAAACCAGCACTCCCACCGATACCTGCCTGTATCGATCCCATATAAAATAAAAGACCACGCCTATCAGGACAAGAAAAAAACCAATACTTGGCAGGTACGTCCGATGCTCAAATATGACATTCTGGGAAATTGGGATGACACCTGATTCTACGGAGAGCGTTAAGAAAAACCAGAATATACCAAAGGAAATCAGTCGATACCTGCGGAAAAGGAATATCCCGAGAACGATAATTCCCGTCAGAGATAACAGACCGAATAGCGTATGCCATTCGAGAAGACTGTGGGATATGGGATAGTCATAATCCAGATTCTGATTTACAGGCATTATGAATAGCCTGATATATGTTAGTATGACACTGAACTGGGTGAGGAGATATTCCCAGGCGGTTATGGGAGAATCATAACCCTGGTTGAGAAGAGGAGGCGCGGGATTAAAGACCGCAAAAGAAAAATTAAGGGAAAAAAGAACAATAAAAATCCCGAGTATGATGATAGGAATCTGGATGCCCCCGTCTTTTAAATCGATCTTCCACGTATCGGTCTTCATAAAGCTGAACTCATAAAGGACAAGGGCAAATGGCAGTGTAAAAACGATTTCCTTGGTCAGCATCCCAAGTATAGCGCACAGTACAGAAACTGCGTAATAAAAGTAAACCCGCGCTCCTTTATTTTCCTCACAAAACCTGCCCTTGATATACAGTACTAACGATAACAGATAAAACAGCGTGGCCAATGAAGCCAGTCGTTGCACTATATATGTTACCGACTGCGTCGCCAGAGGATGCGATAAGAAGAGCAGTGCGGTAAACAAAGCCATTGATCGTTTATGCCTGCTTATCGGTTGAGCCTTCATTACAGGCGTCGCCATTGTCAGCATCACCAGCCACCACACCAACATGGCGTTAACAATGTGTATCCCCAAATTAACGAGGTGGTATCCCCAGACATCGAGTTTGTGAAAATGATAATCCAGGGCAAATGATAGAGTCCCTATGGGACGGCTCGGGATAAAACCCCACCAGGCTTTCACATTGGAAAGATTCCGTATGGTGATATTATCCCCGATGTTCGGTGTATCGTCAAAATGAAAAGAGCAATCAAACGAGTTGGAATAAGCTATCACACCCACCAGGCATATAAATACTATGGATATTAATCTCCACGGGAACTTTCTATTTCCCCCCTGTTCTTTTTTACCATCAAGGATTGGTTTTTGTTTTTTTTTCTTAGGGGTATTCAATTTCTGGATGCGTGCCACGCCTTATCTCCCATCGGCTTCTTTAACGTTAGAGAACATAAACAAATAAAACATGATTGAACGCGCAAAAGCTCATCGGTTCTTTTTCTGTTGAGCAAGGACATTCTTAAGGTTCTCACTGGCCATTACATAGCCCGGGTTGATTCGCAGTGCTTCCCGATAACTTTCAACGGCTTCGCTAAGCTTTCCTTGATAAAGCAAGGCATTACCCATATTGTTATATGCCTTGGCATGATCGGGCTTGATACGAATGCATTCCCGAAAGTGATAGATGGCCTCATCAAGTTTCCCTTGTGAGGCCAGGACAGTCCCCAGGTTGTAGTGGGCCGCCGCATGATCGGGATTCATTCTAATAGCCTTAAGGAAATTGGGTATGGCTTCATCGGCTCTTCCCAGCTTCGCCAAGGCAAGCCCCATATTGTTGTATGAATCTGCCAGATTAGGGTTAATCCGTACTGCCTCGGCATAATAGGCTATGGCCTCATCAAGCCTGCCTTCACCCTCCAGAACATTCCCCATATTGTTTAGCATTATAGGATTATTGGTTGTCTTCTCCAAGGCATGCCTAAACAGGGTAGTGCTGTCTTGCCAGTACCCCACCTGCTTCCAGGCAACGACTGAAAGAATGGTTAGTGTTATGAGAGCCACCGTTGCAAGAGCAGCATTCCGATGCCGGCATTTCTTTAAAAGCTCAGGTACACCCCAGGCAACCATGATCGAAACACCAATTAGGGGTACATAGGTGTAACGGTCCGCCATGGCCTGCACCCCAACCTGGACAAGGCCGATGACAGGAACCAGTGTCCCCAGGTACCAGAGCCACCCAGTAGTGAGATACGGGTAGCGTTTCACGTTCCGGATAATCAAGAAGGTTGTAAGGCCAAGAAAGAAGACCGCAGCAACAACCTCCCAGGTTGGCAGTATGCCGGGGTGCGGATAAAGAACCGCAAGATCAGCGGGCCAGATTATCTTCCCAATGTAACCGCAGTAAGAGATAAGGGCATTTGCAATGCGGGCCGGCAAGGGAAAGATTCGCAGAGAACCTACGGCCCCGCCTTTCTGCTGGGCCACGTATGTAACTATACATGAGGCCAGAGAAAGAACAAGAAAGGGAACCTTCTCCAGGATAATCTGAACCATAAGTGGCCATTGCCGTGTCTGCTTCTCAGTCTTGTATACATGCTCTGCTTTTATCGCACTCCTCCGGCGTTCCTTTTTCTTGCTGTTCCTTTTTAGGGATCTTTCAGGTTGCGTGTTCTCATCTACTGAAGATTCCCCTATTGTGAACCGGCGGAGGGGCCAGTAATCAAGAAGGAGCAGGACAAAGGGAAGCGTGACCAGCATCGGTTTTGCCATAAGGCCCAGAGCAAAAAAGAAAAGGGCGAGAAGATACCTCTTTAGCTCCCGCTTTCGAACATAGGAAACATAAGCCCACATGGTGAGCATCCAGAAGAATGTGGAAAGGAGATCCTTCCGTTCAGCCACCCATGCAACAGACTCCACATGTAGGGGGTGGAAGGCGAAGACTGCCGCCACAAAGGCGCTTTGCCAGAGGCCATTCGTCATTCGGTGAAGAATGAAAAAGAGCAATAGGGTGTTTGCCATGTGAAAGAAAAGGTTTACCAAATGATGCAAACCCGGCTTCATTCCGAACAACTGACAGTCCAGCATGTGCGAGACCCAGGTCAGGGGATGCCAGTTGCCTGCATGGAAGGTTGTTAAAGCCCATGCAACGTTCCCAGAAGTCAGACCGGTCTGTATGTGACGGTTTTCCGTTATGTATTCGTTGTCATCAAAATAAACAAATTCGTGATCCTTCACCTGCCAATAGATGACAGCCGTAGCAATCACAAAAACAAGCATTACTAAAAGGTCATAACGGACATTTACTTTCTTTCTATCCATACCTTTTCAAACATCAGAGAAATCCGAGAGTTTAAAAAATCCTCCCTCGTAAGTTCAAAATTCCTGCCAGTCCAGAGATGGAGTTTGACTAGCGAAGCACGAAGGAGTTTATCGTATCTTTCTCCAGTGAGCAAGGGCATCATTGGGGTTTTTCTATGCAAGTGTGTAGTCCGGTTTGAGAAGTAACGCCTGCTCAAAACTGCGAATGGCTTCAACGTAATTAGTGAAATCGCATTGATTGACCTGCCAGTAAATGGCAATGGCGGTAACGGCCGGAAAGAGGGATACGAATGATGTGCGGCGATCAGCACTTGCTCTATACGTCATAGGAGGAATGATCCTGATTCTATAGGATTCATCCGCGGCCGGGTCTGATTGATCATCGCTTCTATCCTTTCCGCGAGAGGGGAAAGCGTTTCCGCATTCAAGGCTGATATGGCTATGGCATCGAACCTCTGACAGAGGTTTTGCAGCGTTGTTTTTTCGGGAAAACGATCCTCTTTGTTGAAGACCCGAATGGTGGGCTTTCCGATAATCGCAAGTTCCTCCAGGATTTTCTCAACTGCCGCTATATGGCTTTCAAAATTATGATTGCTTATGTCAATTACATGCATAAGAACGTCGGCTTCATGGAGTTCATCAAGGGTTGCCCGAAAGGCGGCAAAGAGATCCCGGGGAAGGTCCCGGATAAAGCCAACAGTATCGGTAATGATGGCTTCCGTATCCCGCGGAAAGCGGAGCCGCGAACTTTTCGGATCAAGGGTTGCAAACAGGCGGTCTTCCGTAAAGACGCTGCTTTTTGTGAGCGTATTCAGGAGGGTTGATTTCCCGGCATTTGTGTAGCCCACGATGGAGACTATGGGAAGACCCATTCTCCCCCGTTTAAGGCGGCGCTGTTGCCTTGCCCTTTCGATCTCGTGCAGTTCACGTTCGAGGCGGCGGATTCGATCCCTTACACGGCGCCGGTTTATCTCAAGCTTAGTCTCCCCCGGCCCCCTTCCTCCGATGCCTCCCGTGAGTCTCGACATGGCCGTATTTTTTGTCACCAGCCTTGGGAGGAGATACTTTAACTGTGCAAGTTCTACCTGGAGCTTGCCTTCTCGGCTATGGGCACGCCGGGCGAAGATATCAAGAATGACCTGGGTGCGGTCGATGACCTTCATCTCCGTAAAGTCCGTGATCGATCTGAGCTGTGCCGGTTGCAGTTCATGATCAAAAATGAGAAGATTAGCCCCTATCTGCATGGCCCTGATGACAAGCTCCGACATTCTCCCCCTGCCGAGGACGAATCGGGTGTCTATCTGATCCCGGTACTGGATGATGCTGTCGAAAACCTCGACGCCACAGGACCGGGCAAGCTCCTTCAACTCATCCAAGGAGCCCCGGCTGTCGGCAAGGGGACTTGTTTCCACACGGATCAGTATGGCGCGGTCCGTAGAATCTACCTTCCGCGTCTTCTGTTTTTTTGCAAGTTCGCTCTCCAGTGCCTGGATGAAAGAAAGAAAATTGAGGTTCATCTCCGATGGACGCGCCTTCTCCATAATAAGCCAATATTTGCCATCGGGATTTTCCGGAATCAGGTGGGCAGCGTGGGCATAACCGGGAAGTCCATCCTCTCCCGTCTCTACGGCTGAGATGAGATCAAGGCGTAGAAGGGCCAAGTCCGTAAGGTCATCAGTGGTCAGTCCCTCACCGTTTAAATGGGTATGGATTAGACGGAGGCCCTTGAAACGGGCGGAAGAAGAACGGAAGCCGTCAAGGCCGGGAATCATGATATCCCTAGGTGAGCCAACGATTACGTAGGCGATCTCACCTCTCCGGCTGATCAGGATGCCTATCTGACGATTGATTTCCCGCGAAAGAGATGTGATTTGTCTCGCCAGTTCGTGGGTAATGACGCGTTCCGGAGGTACCTTCCTCCGGTAGAGCTGACCGATCCTCCTTATCTGTTCTGCGCCCAGGCCGGTCAGGTTGCCATAGACTTTATTGATTGCCTGCCCCCTTTCTTTCAGTTTGGCGAGCGGCCATTCTCCTGGCCAAACGTTCCTCAAATCTCTCCCGGCTGTGGAAGTTGGTGCGCCCTATCAATTTTCTGGGGTTCATTGCCCCGCATTTGGGACAGGTGACACATTCCTGATCTTCGGCCACCTTCATGAAGCATTCAAAGATATTTTCACAGGCGCTGCATTCAAATTCATAGATAGGCATGGGAAATCCCTGCTTGTTTACTGTGAGGAAAATTAACACACTCAAAGGTGACGGGTCAAGGGGGATTTTCGCAATAAGAAAACCCCGGGGGTACATCCCCCCGGGGTTTTGAGATGCAAGTAATAACGACCGGATTTAGAAGGTGAGTGTCAGTTTTTGAGTTAGGAGATAGTCGTTATCAACGGTAGTGGTTGAAACGTTACCCTTCCAGAAGTCACCCGCCCACAGGTAGCCAAAGCCGAGCATGTAGGAGAGGTTGTCATAGATCTTGTAGGTTGCCGTCAAATCAAACTCACTACCGTAGTTCCTGGAAATCTGGTTCGCCACTACATCCGTGTCCGCATTAGCCATCATGTAGCTCGCCTTGATATCCAGCTTTGGTAATGGCTTCACACCAACAAAAATCTGTCCGAATTCGACATTCAGCATGCCTTCGGACATATTACTGAAGACGCCCGCGGCTGGGCCTCCATAAGTACCATTCTGAAGGGGTCCCATACCACCATTCCATCTGCTCAGGTCAAAGTTCCACATGATCAGGCAGGGGTTGAAGTCGGTCATTCCGGGCCATCCTCCGTTGTCTTTATCAGTGTTGGCATAATTGTTACCCTCAACGTAGACAAACGTGAGACCGGCATACATAGGTGCGAACGAATAAGTAGCCGTGATATAGGCACTCCATCCGTCCTTAGTCACATCTGTGCCATTCCCAGCCGTCTCATACCTTTTCGTTTTACCTGTTAGATAAAACGCCTCACCCTCGGCATACACAGGGCCAATCTGGGCCTTAAAGTAAGGGTCAAAGATCTCCCATTCTCTCTTGTAGCCCAAATCTGTCGCAGGGTTCGGGTTGGTCCCGGCATCTCTGTCATCAACAAGGTGTTTATAGAGCAAACCGGCGTTTCCCTTGCCCCAGTCGTACATGAAGGCCAGGACATACGCATCCTGCTGCTGATCCACCTGGTACAGGGAGTTGCCTATGTTGCCGGCAGGACCGGTAGAGCTATAGTACTGACTGCCCTCTGACTTGTCATAAAGAGCTATAAGTGTCCAAGGACCGATAACGTAATCGTACCTGATCCTGGGGCCGTAGTCCATGTCGCCGTAGTCACCGAACGAGGTTCCGAACTGGCCTTGCCGCTGGTAACCAACTCTTAAGAGACCACCCCAAAGATTAGCGCTCACATACGCCATGGTCATATGGATGTTCTCATTCTCACCTGAATCCGAGAATTGATAGACGTTGGAAAGAGTCGTGGGCTCATATTGTGCACTCCTTGAAGCGCCCCATATCTTCTCCAAAGCGTCAGCGCCGACCGTCAGCGACAGGCCCTCCTGAACCTTGAAGTCTGCCTGCATCCTCAGTCTCTGCCATGTATTCATCAGAGACGGGCTTCCATCTGTCAGCCCGCGGTCGTTTTCATAGTAACCCTGAATGATGTAAGACCCGCTGAACTTCACATCCGTCGCACCTACAGGCATAGCGAAGGCCGCGATCAGGGCAACTGATAGTAAAACTATCCAAAGCTTCTTCATTATTTCCTCCTGTTTTCGTCTTTTAAATTGATCTTTCCGGGCATGTTCCTGAAAGACCATTCTCATTAGAACCACTTTAAAAACTTCAGCCTCCAGAATTACCTAAAGGCCGCTTAAACCCCTTCTTCACCTCCTTTCATAGTGATTTAAGGCAAAAAAACCTAACACCGTCACTATTCGGTTGTCAAGCCTTTTTGTCGTTATTTTGCAATTAAGAGCCTTGTGGAGAAACTTTCTTCTATATTGGCAGCAATAAGCGTACCACAGTGACGATTCATGATTAACAGAGAAGAAATGACAAAGGTAACACACTGTAAATAAAGGCCTAAATACCATAGGCCTGCCGCCGTCAAAAAATACGTTATGATACCGTAGAAGTCCTGAAGATCAACAATTGATGTCCTTGGAGGCCGCAATATTACCAAAGCCACAAGTCAAAACTGTGAGGGAATGTAACAATCTTTTTTTTATCACAGACTTACAAGATTTATCCATTCGGCTGGACTAGCAGATGGGAAATATTTCGAAACCGCATGAACGACCAGAATATGTGGCGAAAAATACACACTTAAACGGGACATCGGGATTTTTTACAACAGGGCTTGATGATCTTTTACCATGTCTATGTCCATTTTAATGTTGCGCCCCTGCGTTGTCAAATAGTTGCCGATCATCAGGCCATTTGCACCGGCAAGCATGGCCCAGGATTGATAATCCCTGAGAGTCACTTCTCTCCCTCCGCAGATAAGGAGAATTTTGTCAGGATTCACGAATCTGAAAATGGCTATGCACTTCAATGCCTCTAGAGGTTTGAGCAAGAGTCTATTTTCCATCTTGGTGCCGGCAATGGGATTGAGAAAATTTATCGGTATCCCGTCAACTTCGAGTTCCTTCAGAGTAAAGGCCATCTCCACACGCTGCTCCCAGGTTTCACCAAGCCCTAAGATGCCTCCTGAACAAACTTTCATTCCTGCCGCCTTGGCAATCTTAACAGTTACAATATCCTCTTCGTAATTATGGGTGGTGCACACGTTGTCAAAGAAACTCCGCGCCGTTTCCAGATTGTGATGATAAACAGCAATCCCCCCTTCCGCGAGTCTGCGTGCCTTCGCCTCCGTGAGCATCCCCAAGGAGGCGCAGACCGTGAGGTCCGTCTCTCTACCAATGATAGCCGCACTATTGCAGATGACATCCAGTTCTTTGTCTGTCAGCATATATCCGCTTGTGACCATGGAATACCTTGTGGCTCCTCCCCTTTTCAACTCTATTGCGCTTCTTACAATCTCTTCCTCATCCAACAAAGAATAGGTCTTGATCTCCGTTTTATGATTTGCAGATTGCGCGCAGAAGGCGCAGTCTTCGGAGCAAAGACCCGATTTGGCATTGATGATGGAACACAGAATAGTATCTTTTCCCTCTCGCATTTTTTTGATCTTATGGGCGCAGAATAATAAGTCCATCGTATCCTTTTCCGGAAGTTGTGCAAGTTCACAGGCATCCTCGTACGAAACCGCATCCGGGCCTTCGTTTATAATCTTCTCGGTGAGATCGATAATTCTCTTGTTGAACATACTCTGCTCCTTTTGTGCAGTATGTCTGTTTAGCGGGTAATAATCCGCCACCTGGCGGTACTGAAGAGTCTTTGCCTTATCAGAGAGCGAAACATAAGTCAACCTTATTTATATTTTGGGTTGACAATTAATCGAGAGGATGTTATGAGCCGCGCATGTCCACAAAACGGCAATTACTGATCTATCTGAAGCAGGGTAAGGGAACCTGGGTCTCCGGCGAATTCCTCGCCCATAAAATGGCGGTTTCCCGGTCGGCGGTGTGGAAACATATCGGCAGTCTAAGGAACGATGGCTACGTGATCGAATCATCGCGCAAAAAAGGATACTTACTCCAGCAGACATCCGATTTCCTACTGGCAGATGAGATCCGGGAAGGACTGAACACAAATGTTTTCGGCAAGAGAGATATTGTTTATTTCAGGGAAACAGACTCAACCAATGTTCGTGCTAAATATCTGGCAGGCGACGGCGCTCCTGAAGGAACGGTGGTCGTCTCGGAGATGCAGACACAGGGAAGAGGGCGAAAAGGAAGAACGTGGTTTTCGCCTGCAGGAGAGGGAATTTACACCTCTGTTATCTTGAGACCACCTATTCCGCCAAATGAAGCACCTAAACTTACTCTGATGGCGTCTCTAGCGGTGGCTGAAGCTTTACTTTCCCTCACATCGTTAAAAATCAAAATCAAATGGCCCAATGATATACTGATCAATGGCAGAAAGGTTGCGGGTATTCTCACGGAAATCAGCACTGATATGGACAGTATCGATTATGTGGTGATAGGCGTTGGTTTAAATGTGAATACGCAGCGCAAAGTCCTTCCTCCTGATATCAGACAAAAGGCAACCTCTGTTTTTATGGAAACAGACAAGGTGTTCCCAAGGGTAGCGCTTCTCCGCGCATATCTGCAGTGGCTCGAAATATATTACGGAGCGTTCAAGACAAAGGGGTTTGATCCCATATTGAATCGATGGAAGCATCTCGCTGACATAATCGGGCGGCGGATTAGTGTTGACCTCATCGACAGCGTACGCGTGGGAAAGGTTCTCGATATAGACAAAGATGGTTTTCTGATCCTCCAGGATCGTGAGGGGACGATTGAGAGGATAATTTCCGGAGATGTAACTCTGTTGAGTCAGTAGGGTTTCTGAAGGTTTGATGTCACTTCCAGGCGAAATGTCATTTCGCCTGGAGGAACTGTGACACGATTGGCGTGATGCGACAGAATTAGACAAGCGAGGCTTTGATGTCATGACGGGCAAAGATAGGAAAGAATTGGAGATCGATGATAAGAAGTATGTTTGGCATCCCTTTACCCAGATGCAGGGCTATGAAAAGGAGACGCCGCTCATCATTGAGGAAGGGGAAGGATGCCTGTTAAGAGATACGGAGGGCGGCAGCTTTATTGATGGTGTTTCTTCGCTCTGGACGAATGTTCATGGCCATAGGAAAAAGAAACTTGACGACGCATTGAAAGATCAGCTTAGCAAAATTGCCCATTCAACCCTGCTGGGACTTTCCAATATCCCCGCAATCAGACTGGCAAAGAAATTAATCGCCGTTGCCCCGGCGGGATTAACCAAGGTTTTTTACTCCGATAATGGTTCCACAGCCAATGAAATAGCACTTAAGATGGCCTTTCAATACCATCAGCAATGCCCTTCGGGCAAGCGCAGCAAGAAAAAATTCATTCGCCTGTCCAATGCCTATCACGGGGACACCATAGGCTCCGTAAGTGTGGGAGGCATTGATCTCTTCCATTCCATGTACAGGGACCTGCTTTTCCCGTCTTTCAAGGCGGAAGCACCCTACTGCTACCGCTGCGCCTTGGGAAAGTCCCACCCAGCTTGCGGGCTCGCATGCCTGACCACCGTGGAGGACATCATGAAGGCTCATAACGATGAGATTGCCGCTCTCATGATAGAGCCCTTGGTCCAGGGAGCCGGCGGTATATTAGTGCAGCCACCAGGATATTTGAAAAGAGTAAGAGAGTTATGCACCCGCTACAATATCTTCATGATCGCCGATGAAGTGGCGGTCGGCTTCGGCAAGACGGGAAGGATGTTTGCCTGTGAACATGAATGCGTAACGCCGGACATCATGGCCCTGGCAAAAGGAATAACGGGGGGATATCTCCCGCTTGCAGCAACCCTCGTGACGGAGAAAATCTATGAAGGATTCCTCGGGGAATTCGAGGAGTTCAAGACATTCTTTCATGGACATACCTTTACGGGAAACCCCCTAGCATGCGCCGTTGCCATTGCCAACCTTGATGTCTTCGAAGAGGAGCGCACGCTTGATTTTCTCCAGGAAAAAATTGCACACCTCGCAAAGGGGCTAAAATCATTTGCCACCCTTAATCACGTTGGTGATGTTCGCCAGTGCGGCGTAATGGTGGGCATAGAGCTCGTTTACAATCGGGAAAATAAGCAATCCTATCCCCCGGAGAAGAGAACAGGTCATCGGGTCGTCACGCAGGCGAGAAAGAGAGGCGTGATTATACGCCCCTTAGGGGATGTCATTGTCCTGATGCCGCCCCTGGGCATTTCTAAAAAGGAAATAGATCAGCTCTGTCAGGCTGTATACGATTCGATTCGGATTGTGACAGAAAAGAAGTGAGGTCTCGAAATGGCCGGTGATAATAAAGCATCGGAGAGATTCCCCGGGAATAGGTTTTGGGAGGGCGTTTTCTATTTTCATCCGGATGACGACATTTACCAGGATCATTTCCCTGGTTACCCGGTTGTCCCCGGAAGCCTGATAGTGCATGCATTTTTGGAGGCGGCCGCAGAAGTCTGCTTTTTGCCGGATTATCTTACAATAGAAAACTTCAGGTTCAGGGAATTTCTCTCACCGGGTCATCACGCATTTCGTATCGAGCTGGAGGAGAGCCGGCTGAAATGCAAGATTTATCGGGGAGAGAAGATAATCGTTACGGGAGTTTTAAAAAAATGAGCCTCCATTTTTCGGGAAATCGTGCCCTCATACTGGGAGGCACCTGCGAGCTTGCTCTTGCACTCGCTCAATCCATGATAGAGTCTGATCTTTTTCCCATTCTCACTTACAGAGACGATAAGGGTCTAAATGCAGTCGGAGAGTCTCTGCAATCTTTTCATGGGAAATATGACACTTGCTATCTGAATTTCGGTGATCGTGATTCGCTGGAATCAATCTTTTCCCAAATCGGTGACGACCTCAATTTCCTGGTGGATTTTGCCCAAGGAAATTACGAGAGCTTTATCGCCGGCGCAGACGAGGATAGCGTTTACAGTTATTTCATGGAAAATATCTCTTTTCGTGCCGAGATTTTGAAAAGGGTTGGAAGGGTTATGCTGAAGAAGAGAAAAGGACGGCTCATTTTCATTTCTTCTGCAGCCGCGGCAAAACCCAACCCCGGGCAGGGATTCTATACAGCTGCCAAACTGGCTTCGGAGGCCCTTTATCGGAATATGGGATTGGAGTTGGGGGAACGCGGTGTGACCTCGGTAATTCTGCGCCCCGGTTATATCGACGCCGGTCGGGGCAAAATTTATCTGCAAAAGCAGGATCAGAAAATTCTTGAGATGGTGCCAATTAAGAGGGCTATAACGGGCGGAGAAATTGCCCAGACCATTCTCTTCCTTCTTTCCGACAGCGCCGCCGGCATTAACGCAACGGAGATTTCCATGGACGGAGGTCTGACGTCCGGAAAATGAAGAACCACCAAAACTCTCCAGCGAAATAGGAGAAACATCTGAAGTTGACATTCGAAAGTGGGGACACATGGACATTTTTGCGGAATTAAAAAAAATAGTGGAGGAGCTTCTAGACCTTGAAGACAGGGAAATTACGCCTGAGACTCTTCTCGTCCAAGATTTGGGCGCTGAGTCCATTGACCTTCTGGAGCTCGCCGTAACTGTAAACAGCCGGTTTAAGATCGCCGTGAAGGATGATGAGATATTCCTGACACGGTTCAGACTCTATTCTGCCGAAGCGAAGCAGCGGGGGCAGGACACCGTCCACTATATTGCCGTAAGATATCCCTTTCTTGGTGAAGAGAGGATAGAGGATATAATGGCACATATCAAAGAGGGTCCTCAATTGAAGATCCGAGACCTTATCAGTTATGTAACTTACCGGTTACAGGAGGTCTAACACTTTGAACATAACCCCTCTGGATAAACTGATCAATGGGAGGAGAAGCATCAGGAAATACAAACCCCAATGCCCTCCTGAAGAAGCGGTAAGACAGATGATCCTTGCCGCCATGAGAGCGCCTTCTCCGTCAAACAGCCAGCCCGTGCGGTTTATCCGCATTCTCTCCCCTGAGTTGAAGGATCGCCTGCTTCAGGCCATGCGCGAAGGTGAAGAGCGACTGTTGGAGGCTGTTAAAAATGCAAGCAGTTCCAAGAGATTGAGAAACTGGGTTACTGCCTACAGCCGGTTCTCGGAGTTCATGTTCGAAGCGCCGGTACTTTTTGCCGTCGGTACCACCATGACATTTCTCAATCTTTCGGAAAGGCTGTTCCGCGCCGGCGCGATAGAACAGGGGCATAAAAGACACCGGGATATTGATATTGCCGTAGGTCTGGCCCTTAAGGGATATCTTCTGAAAGGGGAGGAGTTTGGTCTCGGTTCTTGTATACTGACAGCTCCTCTGATCTTTATCCGGGAACCTGAGAGTATCCTTGGCTTGAAAGAAATAGAGATCAAATGCTTTGTTGCGACAGGGTATCCTGATGAAGAACCGGCTCACATTAAGCGAAAAGATATCACGGAAATCTACAGGGAAATCTAAATGAAACGAAGGGTCGTTATCACCTCTATAGGTATTCTCTCATCCCTGGGCCTTGACCACCGCGAGATTGTGAAGAGTTTCAAAGAGAGAAATGTAATTTTCGAAAGACCCGCTTTTGATGAGGAAGTCGTTAACTCCCCCATTAGAAACTTCAATATCCGGGACTATACAGGCCCTTTTAAGGATGGCCGCTATCTAAACCGTGGCTCCCAGTTTGCTGTTGCCTCCGCCATTGCAGCGATAAAGAATTCAGGGTGCAAAAAAGGCGATCTGGCAGGAGCGGGTCTCTTTGTCGGCGCCGGTCCGAACCTCAATATAGGCGGCGAGTTCCCGGAGATCAGGGGAGGCGAGATTAACCGAGAGGCCCTTCAGGCCTTGTGGATACTTAGATTTCTGCCCAATACAGCCGCATCTGTTATCGCGAGGCTTTCAGGAATCCACGGAGAGAACCTCACTGTTTGCACTGCCTGTTCAGCTTCATTACAGGCAATCGGAGAGGCCTTTCGTAAGATAGAGAACGGTTATCTTGAACGTGCCCTTGCCGGAGGCGGTGATTCTCGCCTGAATCCGGGAGGAATTCTGGCCTACAAGAGGGCAAGTGCCCTCTATAAGGGTGATAGCGAACCCGATAAGGCGAGCAGGCCCTTTGATCGTAGCCGGGGCGGCTTTGTCCCCGGGGAAGGAGGGGCCTTTTTTCTTTTGGAGGAATTGCAGAAGGCGAAAGAACGCGGAGCGCAGATGTATGGCGAGATCTGTGGTTACGGAAGTTCCATGGACGCTTCCAACATGACTGCCCCGGAAAGCACTGGGAAATGGGGGAGGATGGCCGTGCTTTCGGCTTTACAGGAAGCCGGGATGTCTCCTTCGCAGATTGATGTGATTTCCACACATGGAACAGGAACCATCCTTAACGATGAAGGAGAGGCCAACTTCATAGCAGACCTATACAGTGGCTTCAATCCCCATGTTATTGCATTTAAGTCCTGGATAGGCCACTCGGCTTCCGCCTGCGGAGCTATGGAACTTGCCCTTTCACTAATATGCATGCAGGAGAATTATATCCCTGAGGTCAGAAACCTGAAAGACCCGTGCAGCGGGAAAATCAATTTTGTTCGTGATGGAGTGACTTTTCCATTTGGCACATGCGTCATTGAGAATTTCGGGTTCGGAGGACAGAACAGTGCCCTGATCGTGAGACGGGCTCAAGACGTGTAAGAGCCTTGTTGTTCCTGTGGCGTACCAGAAGGTTACTGTATGGAAGCAGATAAGATGGATACGAACATTGTCATCAACACAGGTCTCGCAGGTTTCACAATGCTCGACAGCGTTCTGGAAGTGAGTTCTTCCCACATCATTGGTGCGAAATCCTTTGCCGGTGTGCCCGCGTATTTGCGTCTCGAGTCACTTGCCCAGCTCGGTGCGTTTCATATCCGGTACGTAACGGGGTTTTCCAGGCATGTGTTTCTTATAAAAATCGTGAGCTGTTCTATCCCTCTAAGGGCAGCGATGGAAGGAGATTATGTGCTATCCGGAAGTCTGCTCGGCCGGAGCGACTCTTCCTTTCGCTATTTTGTGAAGGCGGAGAAGGATGAAAAAACAGTCGCGGAAGCTGAGCTTCTATACGCTGCGGTTAACTACGATCATAATTTCAAAAAGGGCATCTTACATGACCACTACACAAAGGTATTTTCATGTTTGCAGAGAGATTTAAAAACCGGCTGATGCTTCAGCAGCAGACGGGCCTATACCGCGAACCGCCGGAAGTGAAAATCAGAGACGGGAAATACCTCAACATAAAGGGGATGAAGGTTCTGAATTTTGCGTCCAATGACTACCTCGGACTGGGGGTTTCCGAGGAACTGCGGCAGAGGGCGGCCCGAAATTTTGGGAAATATGGAACATCGTCTTCGTCGTCACGGCTGGTATCGGGAAATTATTCTATAATAAATGATGCGGAGAAAGAATACGCATCATATTTCGGTTATGGCGATGCAATATTTTTCCCCAGCGGTTACCAGGCCAACTTGGGAATACTTTCTACGTTCCTGGAACGGGGAGATGCTGTCATTTTTGACAAGCACATCCATGCAAGCTCTGTAAAGGGAATGACAATGAGCGGGGCAAATTTTCTGGGGTACAACCATAATTCCATGCCCCACCTCGAAAAGAGATTGGAAATGTCCACGAGCGAGCAGGTTGCCGTTCTGACGGAGTCTCTCTTCAGTATGGATGGGGATCTTCTGGACGTGACTGGTCTGGGCAAATTAAAAGAGCGTTGCCGTTTCTTGACAATTGTCGACGAAGCCCACGCCTTTGGCGCCATAGGTTCCGGAGGGCGCGGCATCGCGGGTTCTGTAGCAGATATTGCTGTCGGAACCTTTGGAAAGGCTTTCGGCTTTTTTGGCGCCTTTGTCCTTCTTCCAAGAGGATTCAAGGAATACCTCTTTAACTTTTCTTCCCCCCTTATTTATACCACGACCCTTCCCGAAGCTCATGCCGCCACGTCAATAGATATTCTGCAAATTATTGAGCGCAGTGAAGACAGGAGAAAACATCTAAGAGATGTCAGTGAATTTCTGAGCAACAGTTTGCGTCTTGAGGGATTTCGGGTGACCGGTGATGCCCACATCCTAGCCCTGGAGATCGGAGATGAGGCCAAGGCCGTGAATATGGCCCGGAAGCTTCTCCAAAGAAATATATTTGTTCTCCCGGCCCGCTATCCTACAGTGCCTCTGCACCGCGCGATACTGAGAATAAGTGTGACGGCGCTTCACGAAGATGAGGACATTACATCATTCATTAACCATGTAAAGGAAGCAAGTGGAGAGCTCGAATAATAAAATTAAAAATCTATTTGTTGTGGGAACGGATACAGGGGTGGGGAAAACTGTACTCGCCCTCCTCCTGATGCAATTCTTTTTTGCTAAGGGATATAGCCCTTTTTATCTCAAGCCCATGCAGACAGGATGCAAAGATGCAAACGCTTCTGACAGTGATGCAAAATTCATTTACAGGCATGTCGAATCTTTGAATGGTAAACAACCGGATGAATCCGTGATCTACTGTTTTAAGAATCCGAAGGCTCCTCTGTATGCCGCGAGCGATGAGGGAAAATTAATAGACCTATCGAAGATAGCGAGAGTCGTATCTCAGAAGGCAGAGTACTACTCCCCAGTAATACTCGAAGGCGCAGGGGGTGTTCTGGTCCCCGTGGTTGGGAAGAAACTGATGGCTGACATCATAAGCTTAGTAAATGGTACTCCCGTCATAGCCGCAAGGGCGGGATTAGGGACAATTAACCACACTCTCCTCACCATCGAAGCCTTAAAAAAAAGAGGGCTTAAGCCTCTCGGGATTGTCTTTATTGATGCTGGAGAAAAAGAGACACCAGCCGAGATGATTAAAGAAAACAGATCCGCTATTGAAGAGATTTCCGGCGTAAAAGTGGCCGGGGTCATCGGTAGAATTCATGATTTTTCGCGGCCACCGCACGATTGCTACAAACCGTTAGCGAAGATGTTCGATTGATTACAATTGTTACCATAAAACTGCCGCGTGTTTTTAAATTTAAAATATTTCTTGACATCAATCAACTAATAAAGTAACCGAGGTGTCGCAGGTGTGACTAATAGTCATATAGTGACTGCAGTTCAATATTTGAATTGGTTCCCTATCATCTCCTAATCATTGTTCTTCAACTGCGGAAACGTTTATTGTTTGAGAACTTATTTTGTGGTAGGAATGACGGTAATTTCCCCACGCCAAAAATATTCAAATAATCTTAATATTAATTATTAATCTTTTAATATTGATATTTGTCAATTATATGGTGTAGAGTTCTGAACTCAGGATAGAACCTGACCACCATCGCTTCCGCCTACGGAACGGTCCAGAACCGCAAAGAGAAATGCGGATTCCAGTTTATACAAGAGCTGTGCAGAATATAGAGAAATTTGTTTAATGCCAACATGAAACATATAGAAAAGGGAGGTTATTCATAGACATGGGAGATACAGAAAAGCTTGAATTGAAGGAAGTTTATCCTGTTCCCGATCGGGTGCGCAAGCAAGCGTACATTAAGAGCAGGGCCGAGTACGAGAAACTGTGGAAGCGTTCCGTGGAAGCCCCTGATGCTTTCTGGGCGGAGATCGCAACTGAGTATGTGGATTGGTTCAAGAAATGGGATAAGGTAGAAGACTATAACTTTGATGTGCAAAAGGGCCCCATTTACGTGAAGTACTTTGAGGGCGGTAAGCTCAATGCCTCATACAACTGTTTAGACAGGCATCTTAAGACTCGGGGGAACAAGATCGCCATCCAATGGGAAGGCAACGAACCTACTGAGGACAAGTCCTACACCTACAAGCAGCTGTATACGGAAGTCTGCAAGTTTGCCAACGTCCTGAAGTCCCTGGGCGTGAAGAAAGGTGACCGGGTCTGCTTCTTCCTTCCCATGATCCCCGAACTTGCTATCGGGATGCTGGCCTGTTCCAGGATTGGCGCTGTCCATGGCATAGTTTTCGGCGGATTCAGCGCCGAGTCCTTACGTGACAGGATTCAGGATAGTGAAGCCAAGATACTGGTGACCTGCGACGGGACATTCCGGGGTGCCAAAGCGGTCCCACAGAAGAGCAGTGCGGATGAGGCAGTGAAAACCTGTCCTTCCATCGAGAAAACTATCGTAGTGAAAAGAGTGGGGGAAAAGATCTCCTGTCAGATGAACGCAGGCAGAGATTTGTGGTGGCATGAGATGATGGCGAAGGCAAGTGACAAGTGCGAACCTGAGTGGATGGATGCCGAAGACCCCCTCTTTATCCTGTATACGTCCGGCTCCACGGGAAAGCCGAAGGGCACCGTGCATACAACAGGCGGGTATCTGGTGTATGTGGCATATACACACAAGATGATTTTTGACTATCATGAAAATGATATCTTCTGGTGCACTGCGGACATCGGCTGGGTAACCGGACATAGTTACATTGTGTACGGTCCTCTCTGCAACGGCGCTACGTCCGTGATGTTCGAGGGTGTACCGAATTATCCTGATGTGAGCCGTTTCTGGAAGGTCTGCGAAAAGTATAAGGTGACGATTTTCTACACTGCGCCAACGGCCATCCGCGCCATTGCGAAGGAGGGAACCGATTGGGTTAAGAAGGCGAATTTATCATCGCTAAGGATCTTAGGCACGGTGGGCGAGCCGATTAACCCCGAGGCGTGGCACTGGTATCATCACAATATCGGGCGTGACGAGCTTCCTATTGTGGATACATGGTGGCAGACTGAGACCGGAGGCATTCTCATCACGCCTCTGCCCGGTGCTATTGATCTCAAACCCGGCAAGGCCACAGTACCCTTTATGGGGGTATATCCAGCCATTATTGATGAGAGCGGTGCGGAAATCAAGGCAACGGTTGCTAGCGGGCCCCTGTGTATCAAGAAGCCCTGGCCGGGGATCATGAGGAAGGTATACGGGGATCCCATGAGGTTCCAGGAGACCTACTTCATACAGCGCCCCGGATTCTATTACACCGGCGATGGAGCCACCAGGGACGAAGACGGCTATTATCAGCTCATGGGCCGGATCGATGACGTTATCAATGTTTCTGGGCACAGACTGGGGACGGCAGAAATCGAAAGCGCTCTTGTTGCCCATGAGAAAGTAGCCGAGGCAGCCGTTGTAGGCTATCCTCATGATATCAAGGGTCAGTCCATTTACGCATATGTGACTCTCAAGACGGGAGTGCAGAAATCCGATGACCTGAGAAAGGAACTCGTAGCACATGTCAGAAAGCTCATTGGGCCGACTGCTACGCCGGAAAAAATCCAATGGGCCGATGGTTTGCCAAAGACGAGAAGTGGCAAGATCATGAGGAGGATATTGAGGAAGGTGGCTGCGAATGAAATCAGTGATCTGGGAGATACCACAACCCTGGCAGACCCTTCTGTCGTTGACGATATAGTGAAGAATAGGGTGCTATAGAAGAAAGGAGGCAGTTGTGAATATCGTAGCATGTGTAAAGCAGGTTCCGGACACAGAAACCCTTATCAAGGTGAAGCCTGATGGATCAGGGATAGACGAAGCCGGTATTAAGTGGGTAATGAATCCCTATGACGAGTTCGGCGTTGAAGAAGCCCTGAAACTGAAGGAAAAGTTCGGTGGAGATGTTACCATCGTTTCCGTCGGTCCAGCGAGGGCATTGGAAACTATCAGAACAGCCCTTGCCATGGGAGCTGATAAGGGAATACATATAAATGATCCGGCACTTGAAGGTGCCGACGCCTATAACATTGCCGCAGCTTTGGCCGCGGCAATAAAAGGGATTCCACACGACATTATCTTCTGCGGACAGCGGGCCATCGATGATGACTCCGGTCAGGTGGGTTCCGTCCTTGGGGAATTATTGGGTATCCCTCAAGTGACATTTGCTACTAAGCTCGACGTTGAAGGTGCGTCCATAAAGGTTGTGAGACCGATTGAAGGGGCCCAGCTTCTGATTGAAAGTTCACTACCATGTGTCGTCACCGCGCAGAAAGGACTAAACGAACCGCGCTATGCATCACTCCCGGGAATAATGAAGGCTAAGAAGAAACCTGTCGATGTTAAGGATGCTGCAGGGCTGGGAGTCACTGTCGCCCCGAAGGCAAAGATCGCCAAGACCTTACCACCTCCTGCCAGACCTCCTGGAAAGATTATCTGCGGTGAGGAACCGGCGGAAAAGGCCAGAGAACTGGCGAAACTGCTCAGGGAAGAAGCCAAGGTTATTTAAAAACTTGTAGCTTAGCTTTCTTAATATATGGAGGAAACTAAAATGGCAAAAGGTGTATGGATCGTTGCGGAGCAGAGATATGGAGCATACCGCAAAATAAGTTTTGAACTTGTCAGTACAGCCAGAAAACTTGCCGACCAGCTCGGGGAAGAGGTGTGTGGCATCCTGATTGGTTCCGGGATTGAGGGGATTGCTGGTGAGTTAGGTAAATATGGTGCAGATAAAGTCTATGTGGCGGATGACGCCCTTTTTGAACCCTATACCACAGACGCACATGCTGCGGCAATTGCGAAGCTGGTTAAGGAACAGAATCCTTCTATTCTGCTCCTTGGCGCTTCTGCTCAAGGCAAAGATCTATCTTCCCGCCTCGTGGGCAAGCTGGCAACTGGAATGGCAACGGACTGCGTTGATTTAAAGATAGCCGATGGTAAGTTGATTTCTGTAAGACCCATGTACGCCGGGAAATGCAACGGCGAAGTAGTTATATCTGTATTTCCCCAGATGGCGTCGCTCCGGCCGAACGTATTTCCCGTCGTCGAAAATCCTAAAACAGCGGAAGTTATCAAATTCGATCCCGGTCTGGATGCAAGTCAGCTGAAGACGAAGGTGCTTGAGGTACAGAAGGATACATCCGGAAAGGTTGACCTCACAGAGGCCAACATAATCGTATCCGGTGGACGAGGCATGAAAGGTCCGGAAAATTACGTGATCATCGAGGAGCTGGCTGACGTTTTGGGAGCCACAGTTGGGGCATCGAGGGCAGCAGTGGATGCCGGGTGGAGGCCGCAGAAAGACCAGGTTGGGCAGACCGGAAAGGTTGTTTCCCCTAATCTCTACATTGCCTGCGGTATATCCGGGGCGATTCAGCATCTTGCCGGTATGGGTTCTTCGAAATATATTGTAGCAATCAATAAGGATCCTGATGCCCCAATTTTCGCAAGGGCTGATTATGGAATTGTGGACGACCTCTTCAAGGTTGTCCCGGAACTGACAAAGGAAGTCAAAAAACTTCTGGCGTAATGAAACAAACCTGGGGGTGCTGCATTCACCCCCATTTTTTTGTAGCGAGGAGATTTATGGAACTGTCAAAGTTTTCAGTCGGTAACGAAGGGCGTGAGGTTTTCTGGAATGCTGAGAATTTTGAGGGACTTCTTTTTGCCTTTACTGCTATCGCACTGGCCATCTTTGCCTACGGCATTTACAGAAGGTGGCAGATGTGGACAGCCATGGGCAAACCAGAAGTCAGAAATGACCAGATCACGGAACGAATTAAACTGCTTCTGAAGAACGGCCTGTTTCAGATTAAGACATTCAAAGACATCTATCCGGGTATAATGCACGGATTGATTTTTTTCGGATTCGTCGGCCTGTTATTCGGTGCGGCGTTTGATGCGACGGAATTCCATGTCGGCGAGCCCTTTGGGGCCCCCTTCCTTACGGGGAAATTCTATCTGATCTTCTCCTTCCTCATGGAAGTGTTCGGTTTGTTCGTTCTCGCCGGGGTATTCATGGCTCTGGACAGGAGATACCTTACCAAGCCTGATCGTCTTGGTTACAAAAGTGAACCAGATAACACGCCCGATGATGCAATCGTCCTTCTTCTTCTGGGAGGCATCATCCTTACAGGATTTGTAATAGAGGCATTGAGGATCCATGTTACCAATCCATCATGGGAAGTGTGGTCTTTCGTAGGCTACACCCTGGCAAAGGCATTTGCCGGAGTCGACAATAATACCGCCAGAATCCTTCATAAGATTATGTGGTGGACCCACACCTTTCTGGCTTTAGGCTTCATAGCCTACATCCCCTACTCGCGGCTGGTCCATATAATTACCACCCCTGCGAATCACTTTATGGCGTCTTTGAAACCGGTTGGCAACATTGAACCGATCCGCGATTTTGAGACGGCAGAATCCTTCGGCGCGGGGCAACTCGAAGATTTCACCTGGAAGCAGATATTCGATTCTGACGCCTGCACCCGTTGCGGACGATGTCAGGACGGTTGCCCAGCTTACCTGTCGGGGAAGGCCCTTTCTCCAAAGAAGGTGGTGCAGGATTTGAAAACGTACTGGCTTGAGAGGGCTCCAATGGTAGTAGCTGCAAAGAAGGCCGCCGCCAAAGCCGGGGAAGGCGCAGTGCCGGAAATCCCAGCAGCGACAAAGGCCATGGTAGGTGAGGTTATCGATCTTCATGAATTGTGGGCCTGCACAAACTGCATGTATTGTATGGAGCACTGCTCATCCTCCATTGAACATGTACCAAAAATCGTCAACATGAGGCAGTATAAGGTTTTAACGGAAGCGGATTTTGCCCCCGAACTTCAGTTAACATTCAGAAACATGGAGAACAACTCCAACCCATGGGGCGTCGGTTCCCATCTCAGGTCCGACTGGGCTAAGGATTTGGGTGTCAAGACCATGGCTGAAGATCCAAATGTGGAGTATTTGTTCTACGTCGGGTGCTCCGGATCCTTCGATGACAGGGGAAAGAAGGTATCTATGGCCTTTGCGAAGATCCTCCAGACGGCCGGCGTCAGTTTCGGCATTCTCGGTAATGAAGAGGGATGTTGCGGCGATTCAGCCATGAGGGGAGGAAATGAATATCTCTCCCAAACTCTGATGCAAACGAATATTGAGATCATAAACGGCTATGGCGTCAAAAAAATAATCTGCACGTGTCCGCACGGGTATAATACCCTGAAGAAGGATTATCCCCACTTCGGCGGCAACTATGAGGTATATCATCACACTGAGATTATCGCTAATCTCATCGCTGCAGGAAAGATAACACTGAAAAAACCCATAGACGGTATATTCACTTATCATGACTCATGCTTCCTCGGCAGATATAACAATATCTATGATCAGCCGAGAAAGATTCTCACCGCCATTCCCGGCATGAAGTTTACAGAAATGGATCGTAACCTTGACAAGAGCTTCTGTTGCGGCGCCGGCGGAGCGAGAATGTGGATGGAGGAGCATGACGGTGAAAGAATCAATAATATGAGAACCGACCAAGCTATTGAAGTAAATGCAACCAATATTGCCGTCGCATGCCCCTTCTGCCTGACCATGTTGACTGACGGTATCAAGACAAGAGAAAAGGAAGAAAAAATGACTTCCCTTGACATAGCTGAAGTTGTCTGGCGAGCAATGGGGTTGGAAGAGGAAAAACCGTCGGTAGATGTATGTGCGCCGACTGAATAGTTCATCTGAAAAGAGATTATAGCTCTTTTGGAAAGCCCCATTACTAAGGCATGGGGCTTTTTTTATTACCATGTCATTGGAGTTGTATTCGAATAACATTTGCTGTAGAATCTGTTCCGTTCGCGACGCAATATTTGAGATTCTCCGCAGCAAACATCGGAAATCTTCGATCGTTTAATAACAGTACCGTTGAGCATTCGCTCGCTTCTGTATTCAATACATGACCTAACAAAAACGCTTAACAAAAAAAGGGAGGGCATGCATATGGCTGAAAAGATCAGGTACCAGGACAAACCATGGTTGAAGTTCTATGAAAAAGGAGTGCCGGAGACAATCAGTTATGAAGAGATATGCATGCCGGATATCCTGGATAGGACAGCGAAAGAGTTTGCCGAAAACACAGCACTCATATTTCAAGGATACAAACTGACCTATCGCCAGTTCAAGGAAATGGTGGACAGATTTGCAACGTGCCTATCTGATTTCGGCATTGGGAAGGGCGATGCTGTGGCGATCCTGCTGCCAAACCTGATACCCTGTGTTGTGGCATATTTTTCCATGTTGAAGGTCGGTGCAATTGCGGTGATGAATAACCCCCTCTACACTGACCGTGAGCTCGAGCATCAATTCAACGATTCCGGTTCAAAGGCCTTAATCACTCTCGATCTCCTGGCTAATCGAATGATCGATCTCCGGCCAAAAACAAAAATCAAGCAGATCGTCTACACCTCCCTAGGGGATTATCTGCCCTTTCCAAAGAATCTCCTTTTCCCTCTCATCGCGAAAAAGAAAAAATTAGCTGCAGATGTCAAAAAGGCAACGGATGTATTTAAGTGGAAAGATTGTATTGCCAAGTATCCTCAGAGACCGCCGACTGTTCAATTAGGTTTCGAGGATGTCGCCATGTACCAATACACGGGAGGCACGACAGGGGTATCGAAGGGCGTCATGCTCACCCATGCGAACCTGAGCAAACAGGTCCAGCAGTTGGAAGCCTGGTTTCCCCAATTTGAGAAGGGTATGCAAACGGTCCTGGGGGCGCTACCGTATTTTCATGTTTTTGGGCTCTCGACAGCCATGAATTTTGCTGTCCACACTGGTGCGAGTCAGGTATTAGTGCCGAGACCACAGCCTGAGCCCCTTCTGGAGGCCATCGGAAAATTTAAGCCCTCATTTGCGGCACTTGTGCCAACTATGTATATCGGAATGCTCAATCACCCTGACCTGAAAAAAACTGACATGAGTTGCATCAGAGGTGCCTTTTCCGGGAGTGCCCCTCTCCCCGTAGAAGTCATCCACGAATTTGAGAGAATAACAGGGGCCGTGATTGTTGAGGGATTCGGCTTAACAGAAACGACACCGGTTACCCATATAAATCCCTTCGGGGGTGTCCGTAAAGTAGGCAGTATCGGTGTGCCCATCTCAGACACTGAGTGCCGTATCGTTAGCCTTGACGACGGTGTGACAGATATGCAGATAGGGGAACCTGGAGAGCTGATCATCAGGGGACCGCAGGTAATGAAAGGCTACAAAGGTATGCCGGACGAAACGGCCAACACGCTTCGGAATGGCTGGTGTTACACAGGAGACATTGCTACAATCGATCAGGATGGATATTTCTATATTGTCGATCGGAAGAAGGATATGATCATATCCGGAGGTTTCAATATCTATCCAAGGGATATTGACGAGGTATTATACGAGCACCCCAAGGTGCAAGAGGCATGTACTATCGGAATCCCCGATCCGAAGAGGGGGGAAAACGTAAAGGTATTCGTAGTCCTCAGAGAAGGCGAAACAGCAACCGAAAAAGAACTTCTGGAATATTGTGCGACAAAGTTGGCGAAATATAAGCTCCCCGCGGAGATTGAGTTCCGGAAGGAGCTTCCGAAAACAAATGTTGGTAAAATCCTTCGCAAGCAGCTCAGAGCCGAGGAACTGGAAAAAAGAAAGAGCAAATAACACTATGGAAAACTGGCGGAAGGGGTTCTATATTATTCAAAACCCCTTTCGCCGTTGTTTCGTTCTATGCGCCGAACTTCTCAAGTCTTCCGGCATGGGCTAAGGCAAGCCCCATCAGATGGACCATCGGCATTCTCCCCAGCCCGCCCGATATACAATCCCTCTCGCCAAATTTCCTGACCCGGTCCGGCCTCGCGGTTGCTGAATATAGGAGTACCGGTAACGGATGCCAGCTATGGGAGGCAAGGGCCGCTGGTGTGGAGTGGTCACCTGTGACAACCAAAACATCAGGCCCGAGATCCGTAACCATAGGGACCAGAGTATCTACCTCTTCGATTACCTTCACCTTGGCATCGAAATTGCCATCTTCACCCCGCGAATCTGTTGCCTTCACGTGAATGAAGAAGAAGTCATACTTTCCGTAGTTGTCCCGGAGGGCCATTATTTCCCCTTTGAGGGAATCGGGCTGAGGGCCAATAACCATGCCCAGGAGTCGTGCTATACCGCGGTACATGGGATAGGTGGCAATGGCCAGGGCATTGAGACCGAACCGTTCGCTTAAGTACGGATACCTTCTGTACGTGGAATAGCCGCGGAGTAGCAGCATATTCGCTTTCTCTTCATCGGAAAGCACTTCCCGTGCCTTATCGACAAGTTTCTGGAGGATACCGGACGTCTCCCCCGCTTCCGGGATGAGGGCTTTAGGTTGTAAAGCCGGAAGTCCCGTCTTCTGCGGGTCTGTCTCCTGAATCTCTTCCCGGAGACGATCCCTTCTCAGGGCTAAAAGGGCACGGTGTTCTCGGACCGGTTTAAAGATGACCTCTACATCAGATATTTTCCGGATTTTATCTTGCAGTTTTCTGCAGATTCTCTCATTAGTCTCGTTGTCGATCCGTCCGGCCCGGCGATCAACGATGATGCCGTTCTTGTCAACCGTGGCAAAGTTGATTCTGATGAGGAGGTCACGCTCGGTCATGGGAAAGTCGATCCCGGCCGCTTCCAATATCCCCCGGCCGATGTTGTTTTGGATCGGATCGTACCCAAAGAGGGCAAAGTGGGCTGGTCCGCTGCCCGGTGTGACCCCATATCCAATGGGATCCAGCAGTCCGCAGACCGATTTCCCGGCAATAGCATCCATGTTTGGTGTCCTTGCCGCCTCTAACTCCGTTTGATCTCTCTCTCCCATTGGCAGACCGCCGAGCCCGTCCATGATGAGGAAGATAATTTTCGTACTATTTTTTATAACAAGTCTGTCAATGAATTCTGGATTCATAAGCTACCTATGCCCTTTCCAGGACTATGGCCATGCCCTGCCCGCCACCTATACACAGCGTAGCCAAGCCAAGATTCGCGTTTTTCTTCTTCATCTGCATGGCAAGGGTGTAGGTAATCCTGGCACCCGTACAACCAATGGGATGGCCAATAGAAATACCGCTCCCGTTGATATTACACTTGTCCATATCAATCTTCAGCTCTCTGATGCATGCCAAGGCCTGAACCGCGAATGCTTCATTGAGTTCTATCAGATCGATATCTTTCATGGTCAAGCCGAGTTTCTTGAAAACCTTCCGAGTCGCCGGGATCGGCCCCAGTCCCATGTAAGCTGGGTCAACGCCACCCGCGGCAAATCCTTTGATCTTCGCCAGTGGTTTTAGGCCGAGCTCTTTCGCTTTTTCTGCACTCATGACAACTACAGCCGCTGCACCGTCGTTAACACCCGATGAGTTCCCGGCTGTCACGGTCCCTCCGTCTCTCTTGAAAGCGGGCGCCAGTTTGGCCATCTTCTCCATTGAGGTATCCATAGGACGTTCGTCAACTTTAAATATAGTGGGATCACCTTTCTTCTGAGGAATGACAACAGGGACAATCTCCTCGGCATATGTGCCATTGGCTATGGCGGCTCTAGCCCTTTGATGACTCATCAGGGAAATTTCATCCTGCTCGCGCCTGCTAATCCCGTATTTTGCCGCGATATTTTCCGCGGTGAATCCCATGTGGTAGCTGTTGAATATCTCATAGAGGCCGTCAAACACCATGACATCCGTAATCTTGCCGAAAGGCATACTCATACGGTATCCCCAGCGAGCATCTGGGAGGGCAAATGGCGCATTGCTCATGTTTTCCATGCCTCCTGCAACGATTGCATCAGCGTCACCGGAGTTGATTATCTGTGATGCCAGCGTTATGGCCTTCATACCGGAAGCACATACTTTATTGATGGTAAATGCATTAGTCTCTTCTGGCAGGCCTGCATATATGCTCGCCTGTCTTGCCGGATTCTGTCCGAGGGCCGCCTGGAGCACATTTCCCATAATGCATTCGTCGAAATAGACCGGTTTTAATGCACGGTCATAATCGTAGTATTTCTTGTTGATATCTGTCATGTCAAATTCGCCGAAGACATCGGGACGGGCGGCTTTTACAGATTCACTAATGACTGGTCGCAGCCCAGCTCTCTTGACAGCCTCTTTGATAACCAACGAACCCAGGTCAACAGTCCTAACTCCATTTAGGGCGCCTCCAAAACTACCAACAGCAGTTCTCGCACCGCTCACAATCACAACTTCTCTCATACTTAAAAACCTCCTTACGTTAAAATATCTTGAGTTTTGTTTTCTGATAAAGGTCAGATTATTTCTTGCTGATTCCTATGAAACACTTGACATGTCAACGGATTCAACAAACTCTATTGCCCGCGGCACCTTGTAGGATGATAGATAATTCCTGCAATGCCGCGTAAGTTCCTTTTCATTTACCGATATGTCTGGATTCCTCACGATCAGTGCCTTGACAATTTCTCCTCTCATGAGATCGGGGTTTCCGACTACCATGGACGCCTGCACAGCAGGATGAAGTCCCAGAACCATTTCGACCTCCCGAGGATAGACATTGAAGCCGCTGGTTATAATCATACGTTTCTTTCGTCCTGTGAGGAAGATATAGCCATCCTCATCTATCTTGGCAAGATCACTCGTGTAAAGCCAGCCGTTTTTGATGACTTGTGCAGTTGCCTCCTCATTCTTATAATAACCTTTCATCACATTGACGCCTCTGATGACAAGTTCTCCGATTTCACCGTGAGGAACCTCGTTGCCTTGGCTGTTAACGGCCTTGGCTTCAACACCGGGGATGACTGTTCCGATAGATCCCGGCTTGTGCGCCATATCTCGTCTGCCCACAGAACATACAGGGGATGCCTCTGTGAGGCCATAACCTTCTCTCAAGATGACGTTAAATTTCTGCTCGAACACCGGAATAAATTCAGGCGGCATAGTCGAACCACCGGTGATGCAGAAGTCTATTGAACTGACATCGTATTTTTCCGCATCATTATGCATAATCATGCCTAAAAAAAGCCGAGGTACAGCAGCAATATAGGTGACTTTTTCCTTCTCGATAGTACTAAGAATGGCATCCATAGTGATCCGATCCAAGAGAGCGATGCTGGCACCAATTCGGATGGCAGCTAACATATTGGCCACGGCGCCGAAAGCATGAAAAAGAGGAATGACAGCAAGGCCCCGGTCCTTTTCCGTTGCATGACATACACTCCAGAGAAGATCAGACTGGGACAGCAGATTGCCATTGGTAAGTACTGCGCCAAGTGGCCTGCCAGTCAAGCCGGCAGTATAGATCATCACAGCAGGATCGTCATCAGTAATATCCGGCATCTCAAGGGTAAAAGGCCCTTTTTCGATTATCTCCCTGAATTGAGAAGTGGTTTCAAGGCCACTGGTAGTAATGATATATTTACAGAGCGGGATATCCTCTCTGATTTCCTCGTACTTTTTCGCCAGTGGTGTTTCTGTAATCAGGCATTTCGTGTCGCTGTTTCCGAGAAGATGGCGAAGTTCATAGGGAGTGGACAAAATATTTACTGTAACGGCGACAGCGCCTAATTTCTGAACAGCGAAATACGATATCACGAATTCCGGACAATTGGGGAGCATAATGGCAACCTTATCCCCTTTTTGAATACCCAGACTTCTCAATTCATTTCCCAGAGAGTTCACAGCACTGTGGAGGGCGTCATAGGTTAATGATTTTCCATCGTAGATAGTGGCAGAATTATTTGGATAACGATGGGAACTTTCTTCAAGCATTCTTCCCAGACTCATAGCAATCAACACCTCGCGGCAATTTGGGCCTACTTAGCATATATCGGTGCTTTTATTCAAGCAGAACTATAGTTATGGATACTCATTTCCCCTTGATGGGAAGATCTTTTTCACCTATAATTCTACCCGGAAATAGTTAATTTTAAAAGACGGGGAGGAAAGTATGAAGAATCTTGTAGTGGGTGTGCTTCTGGCGCTGTTGTGGAACACATCTGCAATCGCTGTGGAATTGAGGACAGGGGATCGAGCTGATGATTTTAGTTTGAAGGACTCACTCGGCAAGGAATACACTCTGAATTCACCGGAATTAAAGGGCAGAGTTTTGTACTTCAATTACGCAGACCCAAGCTCAAAAGATATGAATAAACACGTTGATGATGCACTGAAAAGCGATCCAGGTTTGGACCGAAAAAGGAGCTATGCCGGATTGGGCATTGCCAATATGAAAGCAAGCCTACTGCCTGATTTTGCAATTGAGCGGGTAATAAAAAGAAAGCAGAAGGAGACAGGCGCCACTATTCTTCTCGATAATAACTACATCATACTGAACAGCTGGGGACTGAAAAATAACGTATCCAACGTTGTCGTGCTGGATAAAGAGAGAATTTGCCGGTATATCTATAAAGGGAAGCTCCCTGCTGCTGAAGTCGAAAAGCTGATTAACACAATTAAGGAGTATCAGGTAAAATAAATACGCTGACTGCTCTCGGTGCCTATTGCTTCTTAAAGGATTATTGAAAGATGGCTGTGATTATTGATGGCAAGAAGATAGCCCGCGATATACTTGATGAGGTAAGGGCGGAAGCCCTGCGCCTGAAAGAAAGGGCTGGAATAATTCCCGGACTCGCTGTCCTTCTCATCGGTAATGATCCCCCGTCCAAGATCTACATCAAACACAAGGAGAACGCCTGCAAGGCAGCAGGATTTTTTTCGCGCGAATTCAAGCTTCCACAAGACACGGCTGAGAAGGATATTCTTGCAATCATCCGCGAGCTTAACCGTGATAAGAAAATCCACGGTATATTAGTACAGCTGCCCCTTCCGAAGCACATTAACCCTACGATAATAATCGAGGCGATTGATCCGAGGAAGGACGTGGACGGATTCCATCCTTACAATTTAGGGAGGCTCTTTACCGGGAATCCGTATCACACGGCCTGCACACCCAAGGGCATACTGGAACTCATGGATCGGAACTCAATCACGATAGAAGGAAAAAGATCCGTCATCGTCGGTCGAAGCAATATCGTAGGCAAACCGGTTGCCCTCATGCTTCTCAACAGACATGCAACTGTCACCGTTTGTCACACGAAAACAAGACAGCTGTCGCACGTGACAAGACATGCGGAGATTCTCGTTGCTGCTGCCGGACGGCCGGAGATGATCAGAGCCGATATGGTCCTCGAAGGCGCCGTGATAATCGACGTGGGTGTAAACAGGATGCATGATGGTCGTCTGGTGGGAGATGTGGCATTTTCCGAGGTACTTGAGAAAGCATCTTACATTACTCCCGTACCTGGCGGTGTGGGACCCATGACAATTGCCATGCTGCTCGTCAATACCCTCAATGCAGCCGCCGGCAAGATGCCAAAGTAAAAAAAAACCCCCCTCTCTTTTATCAGGGAAGGGGGTTTTAATTGCACGTAAACTCGTACTCAATCAGGCAATGCCTTTGATCGCCTTCATCTCAGCTATCGTCTTTGCTACACTGTCTGCTGACTTTTTCAGCATTGCCTTCTCTTCATCATTGAGTTTCAGTTCGATAATCTTCTCAATGCCATTGGCGCCAAGGACAGTCGGAACGCCGAAGCAGATATCTTTCAGCCCATATTCTCCTTCCAGATACACGCAGCTCGGGATGATCCTCTTCTTGTCTTTTAGGATGGCTTCCGCCATGAGTATAGCGCCGAGTGAGGGGGAATAGAAGGCGCTGCCCGTCTTCAGCAGCGCAACAATTTCGCCGCCGGCTTTCCGCGTTCTGTCAACGATTTTATCGATCTTATCCTTGGGAAGGAGTTCCGTCACGGGAATCCCATTAATTGTCGAAAACCTGGGCATGGGAACCATATCGTCGCCGTGGCCTCCAAGCAGCATAACTTTGATATCTTCGACAGACATCTTTAATTCCATACCTAAGAAACACTGGAAGCGTGAGGAATCAAGAGCTCCCGCCTGTCCTATAACTCTATTCTTGGGGAATTTGCTGACCTTGTATGTGAGATAGGTCATCGTGTCCAGCGGATTGCTCACCACGATAATGATGCACTTTGGCGAGTTCTTCACTATCTGCTCGGTCACTGAACCCACGATATCGGCGTTGATTTTCAGCAGATCTTCCCTGCTCATCCCCGGCTTTCTCGCTATTCCTGAGGTGATGATGACCACATCGGAATTTTTGGTCTCTTCATAGCCATTGGTTCCGATGACATTTGCATCAAAGCCTTCCATCGGGCCAGCTTCCATTAAGTCGATAGCCTTTCCCTGGGGCATCCCTTCGATAATGTCCATCAATACGATGTCACCCAATTCTTTTATGGCTGCCCAGTGAGCGGCGGTTGCACCGACATTCCCCGCTCCAACGATTGTAATCTTATTACGACCCATAATGATATCCTCCTGTATTTTTAAAATCTAAAGAACAAAATGTTAGCCGGCTTCTTGACCGGTGAAAGTTATTTTCACACTGTATGTGGAGGAGCCTCAATTTTCGCTTTGTACGTAGCCTTGTCCGGTTTCTTATGAAGATGTGCACACTTATGTTTCGCCAAACCGAAGTAGCTGAGGACCAGATCCTTTTTCATGAGTTGTATAGCACGTGCCGGGTCAACACCCTTGGGACATACATTCGAACATTCTCCGGCATAGTGACAGCTGAAAATCCCGTGGCTTGAGGCGACGATGTCCCTGCGGGTATCGCCCGCATCGTCCCGGGAATCTGCATTGTAGCGGTATGCCTGTGTTAATGGCGCCGGTCCCGGATACTGCCTGTCGGTAGCCATAGTCGGACATGCCGCCATGCAGCAACCACACTTGATGCAATATGTAAACTGAAGGAATTCCTCCAGCTGGTGTGGCGTCTGGTAATATTCATAAGTCGGCTTTTCCATTTCTTCCACATCGCCTCTCCGGATATGTAGTTGCAGGCCCTTGAGAACGCCAAACATAGGAACGAGATCAGCTACGAGATCCTTGATAAGTTTAAAGTTGGGCAACGGCGCCAGCGTCAGCGCGGTCGTCGTCACATCAAGGATCTGCGTGTTACAGGCCAGTGCAGGCACCCCATTAATCATCATTCCGCAGGAGCCACAAACACCCATGCGGCAGGAAAAGCGGAAATTAATGGTGGGGTCCTGTGTCTGTTTGATCATGTGCAGCCCGTCGAGGACCGTCATCCCCTTTTCCACTTGAAGTACGTATTGCTGCTGCCGGGGAGCTGCATCCTTCTCCGGATCAAAGCGGCGAATATACACGGCAATACTATTTACTTTCTCAGTTTCTTTTTCCATTTTCTCACCCTTCCTATAGTGCTGTTTCCAAAGATTTTGCCGCTATGGCTGCATACGTGCCGATACCAAAGAGAACCAGCCCGACTATCCACAATATAACAGTGAATCCGTCCTGAAAGGATTTCTTGGGCCCGAGTTCAAACACGATTGTCCTCAACCCATAAAACCCATGGTATAATACTGCACCCAAAAGGATTATATAGGTAAATGCAAGGAACTGATTCTGGCTTCGGAAGGCGACGTTCCCCCAGTCTGTGACGGCACCACCTTCTGGATTAAAGACTCCAAACATGGGCAGATGCATAACTATCATATGCAATCCTGCGACGACAAGAATTACGACTGCTGCAATGATAAACCAAGTCCAGTATGCGGTTTCCCTCATGAGACTACCTCCCTTAGTGACTTCCAAAGATAGTATTGTACCCTCCGGCAATGATGATAATGGCTACAAGAACCATTGCTATCACCATCAAGGGCCTTTGATTGTTAAGAGACGACTTGTAAGGATATACCGGCTCCTCGGCCTTCCCCACGGCCAAGCCGAGCTCAATTAAAATAAGCCGGATACCATTCAGCGCATGGAATGAAATAAGCACAAATACACAGAATTCTCCAAGCTTCAGAACAGGATTTTTCAAGATTTTCATGGCTGCCGCCCAACTTTCCGGGCCGCACATCCTGACAGAGCTTGCAAATATATGCATCATAAAGAAGAGAAGAAGACCGAGCCCTGTGAGACGCTGCAAAATATACAGATACCTGTCCACTCCCCAGCGGCCACCGCCGAGCCATCCAACTATTCCCAAATGGTTATCGAATTCTTTGTTTGCCATCTTTCTTCCCCCTAATATTTACGCTCAACCGGTTTCCACTTAGTGATTGTTACCGGCTTGTAAGAAAGTTTCGGTCCCTGCTCCGTGTAGGTGACTAGCGTGTGCTTGAGCCACTTATCATCATCGCGATTCGGAAAATCATACCGGGCATGTCCACCCCGGGATTCCTCCCTAGTCAGTGCTGCTAACACGAGGATTTCGGCAAGATCGAGGAGATTTTGCACTTCCATTGAATTTATCAGGTTTGTATTATAGATAGTCCCTTTATCAGCAATGGAGATATTCTTATAACGCTCTTTTAGTTCCCTGACCTTTTTCAAACCGGCTCTCATTTCATCCCCTGTCCGGTAAACACCTGCATAGCGGTCCATCGTTTCCCGCAGTTCTCTTTTAATATCATACAGGTTTTCCGTACCTTTTTTCTGGAGGATATCTTCATAGATACGTTTGTGCTCTGCACCGACCTGGTCCTTAGGTACATCCAGCAGGGGCGGATTGTTCTTCACAAATTTAACAATTTCTTCTCCCGTAATTCCTCCCCATACGACGCATTCCGCAGTGGAATTGCAACCTAGACGATTGGCGCCGTGCATAGAGTGGCAGGCCACTTCACCGGCTGTCCATACCCCCTTCATCTTGGTGGCACCATTAATGTCCGCCTCAACTCCGCCCATGCTGTAGTGAGCGACAGGTCGCACAGGAATGGGTTCAAGGATAGGATCGATACCACGATACTTCATACAGACTTCGCGGATCAAGGGGAGCGCCTGATTGATTTTCTGAGCTCCCAAATGTGTAAGATCAAGCTGGATATAGTCCAACCCTGCAGGCCCTTTGAATCCTCGACCTTCTTTAATCTCCGTCATCATGGATCGTGAAACAATGTCACGTGGCGCCAGTTCCATGAATTTCGAAGCATACTTTTCCATGAGACGTTTACCTTCGTTGTTCCTCAGGTATCCACCTTCACCCCGGCACGCCTCCGTCATGAGAATACCGTTGGGAATAAGTCCTGTGGGATGAAACTGGAGGAATTCCGGATCCTCGATGTTTATCCCTGCGCGATAAGCTATTGCATGCCCATCACCACTCACGGTTTGTGAATAGGTGGTAAAACCATAAAGGGTTCCCAGACCACCGGTGGCTATGAGCATCGCTTTTCCCCTGATAACCATAAATTGGCCGGTTGCCATATCAATCCCTGTAATGCCCGCAAAAGTGCCGTCTTTATGAAGTATCGAGGTGGCAAAGAACTCATCGTAGCGTGCGAAATTACTGTACTGCATCAGGGTGTCATAGAGAGTCTGCACCTCAAAAGCACCCGTTTTGTCCGCTCCCATCGTAGCTCTCGGAAAACTGTGTCCTCCGAAAGGACGCTGCATGATCTTACCGTCAGGTCGTCTTGACCATGGCATCCCCCAGTGATCAAGTAGCAGGATCTCTTTAGGGCTGGTTTCCACGAAGCGATCAACTACGTCCTGATCAGCAAGGAAGTCAGAGCCTTTGACAGTGTCCCACGCATGAAGCTCTAAGTTGTCTCCATCTTCCTCTCGCATCACAGCTGCAGTACCTCCTTCAGCACATACTGAATGGGGACGCTGTATCTGAACTTTCGATACGAGAGCCACATTAATCGAGTCTTTTGATTTTCGGGCAATCTCTACTGCCGCTCGAAGCCCAGCCAATCCCGTTCCAAAAATCAAGACATCGTGTGCAACTGTTTCCACTCCATTTGTCTTCATATTTCTACCATCCAATTGTCTAAGTTGTGAAAATAAATTGAGGGTGTTTCTATATCACCCTTTCTTATATTTCTTGACATTCTCGATATACAGGTCATTCCCCTTGGTATCATTAATTACAATAACGGGGAAATCCACTACCTCAAGTTTGCGGATGGCTTCAGGCCCCAGATCATCAAAGGCAATGACTTCCGCTTTCTTAATTGCCTGGGCCATAAGGGCTCCCGCCCCTCCTGTTGCCCCCAGATAGACACAACCATATTTTTTCACTGCTTCTTTCACTTCAGCGGACCGTGGGCCCTTTCCGATCATGCCCCTTAATCCCTTCTCGATGAGCCTGGGAGCATAGGCATCCATGCGGTAGCTCGTCGTCGGTCCCGCTGCCCCTATGGGACGCCCGGGGGGTGACGGTGTCGGTCCCACGTAAAATATAACTGATCCATTAACATCAAAGGGGAGAGGCTTATTACTGTCCAGCAGGTCAACAAGCCTCTTGTGCGCGGCATCCCTACCTGTATAGATCGTTCCCGTAATAAGAACCTTGTCTCCTGCTTCAAGGGCTTCTACGTCTTCTCTTTTAAGAGGCGGTTTAAGTATCTTCAATGTTCTCTCCCTCCTTTAAAAGTCGATTTCTGCATGCCGGCTTGAATGGCAGTTAATGTTCACCGCGAGGGGAAGGCTCGCAATGTGACAGGGTTCCATGATTACGTGGACGTCGAGGGCTGTTATTCTTCCTCCCAAGCCTCCCGGGCCAATCCCCAGATCATTGATCTTCCTGAGCATGCTTTCTTCCATTTCTGCCAGTTCGGGATCCGGATTCCTTTTCCCGATCGGCTCAAGAAGAGACTTTTTGGCGATGAGGGCTGCCCGTTCGAATGTCCCGCCGATGCCGACACCGACAATTATGGGCGGGCATGGATTGGCCTGAGCCTCCCATACCCGCTGCACGACAAAATCTTCAATACCTTTCCTGCCGTCTGAGGGCCTGAGCATGGTGACCCTGCTCATATTTTCGCTTCCGCCCCCCTTGGCACAGAAAACAATTTTTAACTTATCTCCTTTGACGATATCACAATGAATAATCGCGGGAGTATTATCTCCCGTATTCTTCCGTGTTAGAGGGTTACAGGCCGACTTCCGGAGATAAGCATCCCCGTAAGCCTCTCGTGTGGCCTCGTTCAAGGCATCAAAGAGAAGCCCTCCTTTAATTTTCACTTCATCACCAATCTCAACAAAGAAAACCGCCAGTCCAGTGTCCTGGCAGAGGGGGATTTTCTTCTCCTTAGCGATTTCTGCATTTTCGAGAAGCTGGTTCAGAATCTCTTTTCCCAGAGGTGATTCTTCTTCTGCCAGGGCGCGTCTGAAACTAGCCACAAGGTCATCTCCGGCAATAAAGGCCGCATCCATAATGGCTGTTTTCACCTTCTTCTTAACTGTGTTAAAAGGAATGGAACGCATTTCTACTCCCTCCCATTTTATCCGATATCTACCAGTACCTGTCCAACCGCTACGGAGTCACCAGATTTTACATAAATACTCTTCACTTCCCCGTCAGCCGGAGCGGCAAGTGGATTCTGCATTTTCATGGCCTCCAGTATCACGACCTGCTGTCCTGCCTTCACCTTGTCACCTACCTTGCAGGTAACGTCAACGATGAGACCGGGCATGGGTGCTGTTACTGAGCCGGCACCTGCTTTTGCTGCTGGTGCCGCTGCAGGGGCTGGCGCCGCTGCAGGTTTCGGAGCCGCCGGTGCTGCTGCTCTCGAGGGTGCCGCAGGTTTCGGAGCCGCTGGTGCTGCTGCTCTTGAGGGTGCCGCAGGTTGCGGCGATGCGGCAACTTGAGTTACCACAGGAGCTGCAATCATTGCCCCTCCCTCTGCTTCTACTTCTACTGCATAGTAACTGTCATCGACAAAGACGTTGAATTTCCGGATACCGGCTCCCTTTTCGGGTACTACCTTTTCAGGTTTTTCCACAAGCTTGCCCGCCAGGGCTTTCTTAATCAGTTCGTCTTCCCTCTTTACTTGTTCAATAGTCTTCGGCATGACCTCTTTGGGAGCGGGTTCGAGACCATACTTCCATTTGAGAAATCTCAATCCCGTCTGCGGATAGAGGGCGTAAATGAGGACATCGCCTTTGTTTTTCGCGATATCTTTTGTCGCTTCTCTCGCTTTTTCCATTTCCGGTTCTAATGCGTCTGCAGCACGGTTTGTCATGGGGGTCTCGCCACGCTTATAACCCTTGAGACACATTTTCTGAACCTCGCGATCGATGGGTGCGGGCGGTTTACCATAGAGACCGTAACAGTAGTCTTTAACTTCCGAAGTGATCATCTTGTAACGCCCCATGAGCACGTTCATAACTGCCTGGATACCGACGATCTGGCTGGTTGGAGTGACCAGAGGAGGATAGCCGAGCTCTTTCCGGGTCTGGGGCAGTTCGTCATAAACTTCATTGATTCGATGAAGAGCATTGGCTTCCTTCAAGTTAGCCACGAGGTTGGTCTGCATCCCGCCTGGCACCTGATGGAGTAACACACCGGCATCTATGACTGCCATTCTTGTGGTGTCGAGGAACTGACGGTACTTAGGGGCAATCGTTTCAATGTAATTGCCAATGTCAACAATCTTTCTCAGATCCAGACCGATTTCCCGATCTGTGCCTTCGAGGGCAACGAGGAGCGGTTCAATAGCGGGCTGGGAGGAACGCAGAGCAAAGGGAGACAGTGCCGTATCGACAATATCTACACCGGCTTCCGCAGCCTTCAGGAGTGCCATTGAACCCTGGCCACTAGTGTAGTGTGTATGGAGCTCTATGGGAATCTTGATCGCTGCCTTCAGGGCTTTTACCAGTTCATAGGCATCATACGGGGATATCAACCCTGCCATATCCTTGATACAGAATGAGTCCGCGCCCATCTCTTCGATAATCTTCGCCTTCTTTACATAGTACTCGAGATCGTACACTTCACCGCCCATACGCCTCTGGGTCAGAGAGTAGCAGACGCTACCCTGGATGTGCTTCCCCGCTTCTTTGATGGCCCGGAAGGGTGCCTCGAAGTTTCTCGTATCGTTAACCGCATCGAAAACCCGGAAGATGTCCAGACCGCAATCGCCTGTGTACAGGCAGAACTCTCTCACTACGTCATCAGCATAGTTTCTGTAGCCAACGACGTTCTGACCGCGAAGGAGCATCATCAATTTGGTGTTGGGCATCAACTTTCTCAGTGTTTTGAGACGGTCCCATGGATCCTCATTCAAAAACCTTGTGGGTACGTCAAAGGTGGCACCGCCCCAGACTTCCATGCTGAACCAACCAATTTGATTCATCGCTTCCGCAACGGGGGTCATGTCCTCCGTTCTCATTCTGGTCGCCAGCGAAGACTGGTGACCATCGCGGAAAGTTGTATCCGTAATCTTAAGTGGATTTGCTGCTGTTTTCTTTTTCTTCTCTGCCATAAGTAAACTCCCTTTCAATATATTATTCTTTGTTATTGTTTACGCTCTAAAATGTTTGACTTCCTCAACACCTAATTCTTAAAAATTCAGCCACACCTTTCATCTTGCGATCACGGCCTTCAGTATGTCCGCATCTGCCACATGCGGCGCGTAAACATCACATCCTGCCGCCCGGCAAGTGCCCAGAGATTAATGGAGGCGTAAGGTGCTGCGGAAGGCGCCACCTCTGCTGCTGACACTGTCAGAGCTGCGGCTTCTTCTTCCAGATAGGCATCTATCGCTGCTGATATGGCTGCCATAACTTTCGGATTTATTGACTCCATGCTCATTTCCTTTTCTAAGTAATCTAATTCCTACATTGGAATGTTGCCGTGTTTCTTCGGTGGTCTTGTCTCTCTCTTTGACCTAAGCATATCAAGGGCCCGAATGATATAACGACGAGTCTCGTGTGGCCGGATAACCGCATCCACATAGCCTCTGCCCGCTGCCGCATAAGGATTGCAGAAAGCATCCTCGTATTCCTTGATTTTCTGCGCCCGCATGGCCGCCGGGTCTGCGGCTGCCTTAATCTCATTCCGGAAGATGATATTGCATGCTCCTTCAGCTCCCATCACCGCCATCTCTGCCGTCGGCCAAGCGATGACCATGTCCGCACCGAGATCACGGCTGCACATGGCCAAATACGATCCGCCATAGTCTTTCCTTGTTGCCAGCGTGATCTTCGGAACAGTCGCTTCTGAATAGCACCACAGCAGTTTGGCGCCGTGCCGGATAATGCCTCTCCATTCCTGGTCTGTTCCCGGCAGATACCCAGGTACGTCCGCTATGGTGATCATGGGGATATTGAAGGCATCGCAGAAACGAATAAATTTTGTCGCTTTGTCCGAAGCATCTACGTCAAGACAACCCGCAAGCCAGGCCGGCTGGTTGGCGATGAAGCCGACTGTATGGCCTCCCATGCGCCCGAACGCCACGACCATGTTCCGGGCAAAGTGCATATGGGGTTCCATGAAATCGCCGTTATCACAGAGCGAGCCGATCAGGACCTTCATGTCATAATTCTGTCTTGGAGAATCCGGTACGAGCGTGTCCAGGCTGTAATCAAGCCGGTTCGGATCGTCACCGGTATCTACATAGGGAGGATCTTCCATGTTGTTGGAAGGCAGGAAACTGAGAAGTCTTTTGATCTGATTGATATTGTCTTCATCGCTCTCACAGGCGAAGTGGGCGACACCGCTCTTGGTGTTATGCGTCATCGCTCCACCCAGACCTTCAAAATCGATGATCTCTCCAGTAACGGACTTGATAACCTCGGGACCGGTAATAAACATGTAACTTGAGTTTTTGGTCATAAATATCCAGTCTGTCATGGCCGGTGAATATACGGCTCCTCCCGCTGTGGGTCCCATGATGGCTGAAATCTGAGGAATCGTTCCTGATGCGCAGGAGTTGCGGTAGAAAATCTGGCCGTAACCGGCAAGTGAATCTACTGCCTCCTGGATTCTGGCGCCGCCCGAGTCATTAAAGCCTACGCAGGGAGCTCCTGTCTTTACTGCCAGATCCATGACCTTGCAGATCTTCTTGGAATGCATCTCTCCCAGTGAGCCGGCACGGGCAGTAAAATCCTGGGAAAAGGCGAATACCGTCCGCCCATTGACCTTACCGTACCCGGTTATGACTGCTTCTGCCGGTACCTCGACCTTGTCCATGCCAAAGTCTGTACACCTGTGGCGCATAAACAAGTCCGTCTCCACAAACGTACCGGGATCAAACAGCAGACCTATCCTTTCTCTCGCTGTGAGCTTTCCACCTTCATGCTGCTTTGCAATTGCCTTCGGCCCGCCCTGAGCCATGGCAATGGCTTCACGTTTTTCTAATTCCTGAATTTTTGGAGGTTTTTCACTCATTTACATCTCTCCCCTTCTCTATTAATATAGTTGTTATACTTTCTGACAAAGTTCCACCAGAACGCCGTATGTGTCCTTCGGATGGACGAAGGCTATCTTCTTTCCGCCGGCCCCCATACGGGGGACCTTGTCAATAAGACGGATGCCTTTGGCTTCCAGTTCTTTCAACGCTTCCTCAATATTCTCCACCATAAATGCAATGTGCTGGACACCTTCTCCTTTCTTTTCGATGAAACCCGCGATGGGTCCATCCGGCGCTGTAGACTGCAGAAGCTCTACTTCCGTATCGCCCACCGGCAGAAAGGCTGTTGTCACCTTCTGTTCGGCAACTGTTTCCTGCCCTGCCAATTTCAGTCCCAGTGTATTGGCAAAGAATTTTAGAGATGATTCAATGCTGTTTACTGCAACACCGATATGGTCTACCTTAATTATCTTCATATAATGACCTCCCCAGTGGGTTTTATTTTCTTTTTTATTTGAAGGTCGTAATGCTAACTTTTTCCACCTCAGTATTAACTGCCTGGTGTATTAAATATCCTACTTTTTCTTGCCTTTTTTCTTGCCAAGAATCTCTTGTACCCTCTTTCCTATTTCGGCCGGGTTTTTCTCAACGATGACGCCCGCCGCTTCCAGGGCCTTGAATTTTTCATCTGCGGTACCTTTTCCACCCGAGATGATCGCACCGGCATGCCCCATCCTTCTCCCCGGAGGGGCGGTTCTGCCCGCGATGAAAGAGACAACCGGTTTGGTGAGATTGGATTTGATGAATTCGGCAGCCTCTTCCTCAGCGGTTCCACCGATTTCTCCGATCATAACGAGGGCCACTGTATCTTGATCTTTCTCATACAGCGCCAGCATATCAACAAAACCTGACCCTGGTATGGGATCCCCACCGATACCGATGGATGTAGTCTGGCCTATTCCCAGACTGGTGAGCTGCCAGATTGCTTCATAGGTAAGTGTGCCACTTCTTGAAATCACGCCGACATTACCCTTTTTGTGGATGAAGCTGGGCATGAAGCCTATCTTCCCTACACCGGGAGTTGTAATTCCCGGGCAGTTGCATCCAATCATCCGCGCTTTAGATGTTTTGAGTACCTGTTTGACCTTGATCATGTCCGTCACAGGAATACCTTCAGTCATACATACGATAAGCCCGATTCCCGCTTCGATTGATTCAATAATCGCGTCTGCAGAGAAGGCCGCAGGAGTATACAAGGCAGCAACATTGGCGCCCTGTTTTTCTACCGCATCGGCGACCCTGTTATATACGGGGATTCCATCGACGTCCATGCCTCCTTTACCAGGGGTAACCCCGGCTACCACCTTGGTTCCAAATTTAACCGATTCGCGGGTGTGAAAGGTTCCTTCCGAACCGGTAATACCCTGAACCACTACACGAGAATTTTTATCTAAAAGTATTGCCATGTTCAACTCACCCCTTCTTTAAAATTAGTCTGCTGTTCTGTTGTTATTTGAGCAATGCAACAACCTTTTCGGCGGCTTCATAGAGACCGTCGGCCACGGTGAATTTCAACCCCGATTCTTTAAGGAGTTTCTTGCCTTCGTCCACATTCGTCCCTTGGAGCCTGATTACCATGGGCAGTTTCATATCGATATTCTTGGCGGCCTGGATGATCCCATTGGCTACGCGGTCGCATCGGAGAATGCCACCAAAAATGTTTACAAGAATTGCTTTTACATTGGGGTCGGCAGTGAGAATACGAAATGCCTTTTCGATCTGGTCAGGACTGGCGCCGCCGCCGACATCAAGGAAGTTGGCCGGTTCACCACCCGCCATCTTGATGAGATCCATCGTTGTCATGGCAAGGCCTGCACCGTTAACCATACAGGCTATATTGCCGTCTAATTTGATATAATTAACCCCTGCATTCTTCGCAATAACTTCGAGGGGGTCTTCCTCATTTTCATCTCTTAGTTGCTTAATGTCCGGATTGCGGAAGAGTCCGTCATCATCAAAATTTATTTTGGCATCTACGGCGATGAGATTGCCCTCCGCTGTGAGAACGAGGGGGTTGATCTCCACGAGAGAAGCGTCCTTGGCTACAAATAGTTCATATAACCCCTTGGTAATATTTGCGAATTGGGCACTGAGAGACTTGTCAGCCCCCAATCCCAGGCCATATGCAAGTTTCCTGGCTTCAAACGGGCTGAATCCAACGGCAGGGGGAACTGCACACTTGATGATTTTTTCCGGGGTTGCCTTGGCCACCTCTTCGATCTCCATGCCGCCCGCCTCCGAGGCCATAAAAACGACACATTCCTTGTCACGCGCGCGATCCACCACCATACCTAGATAAAGTTCCTTTTTGATATTCGATGTTTCTTCAACAAGTACCTTCTGCACCTTTATTCCTTCCGGACCGGTCTGGTGGGTGATGAGTTTCATGCCGAGGATCTTCTTTGCTGCCTCATATGCATCATCCGGTGTCTTGGCCACTTTCACACCGCCGCCTTTACCTCTTCCGCCGGCATGGATCTGTGCCTTTACAATAGATGTCTTGTTGAGGGATTTGGCGATATCTCGAGCCTTTTCAGGTGTGTCAGCAACTTCACCGTTGGGTACGGGAACTTTATATGCGCGCAAAAGACTCTTCGCCTGATATTCGTGAATCTTCATTATGAACCTCCAATCATTATTAATTAGATAGCAAAGTAAAGTTCTGTCAATTCTGAAAAATATTTGGTGAGTGGTCGGACACCGGAGAAATAAAAGACCTGCACGGACACTTAAACGCTGATGCGGGAGCTAACTTCTCTGGGAAGATCTTTGACCACTGCGAAAAAATCTACTGCCTTTCTTTTAATGAAGAGTTTGATGAACTAGTGTTGCGGACTACTTGATATTGGTCGGTGGGCTTCATACCACCCAAATTCGTTTCTGTCAACTTTTTTCTGTGACTATCCTGCAATTTTTTTCCGGAAATGTCGAATCAGACTATTTGCAAAGGCGTGCAGGCAGGACTAAAAGTTGAAATAGCATGGATATTGTGGAATAATTTTAATGGCTTAAGGCTATCCATGTGAATGGCTATGTGCGTGAGGTCATTCATGCCGGAGCTCAGTGGGTGGGAAGGTGGGTTAACACGACAGACTGAGACCTTTGAACAAAGGCTAATTCCTCCTTGCCCAAAGGTCTCAACGGTAATAAATCGAACTTATCATCTCTGTTCAACTATGGGCGGTACTCATAGGTTTCGTACTCTGTCTTCTGTCCGAGCAGGGCATCAATCTGATCCTGAATCTTCGCCCTCTCCTTACTGGACTGCCAAGCCCTCCAGGCGGAAAGACTATCCCATGTGCTGATTACAAGATACTCGTTCTGTCTATCCACATTTTTCAAAGACTCCCCCGACACATAACCTGGCTGTTTCATGCTGATTGATCTAAGCTGCATCACCAGTTCCTTCAATTGAGATGCTTTATCCGCGGCTACCTTCCTTTTAATGAGAATTTTGATTGCCATTTTCGACCTCCTACATCACTTTGTGGGTTGTCTTTCCGGGGCTTAGGTCTGAATTTCTCCAACCGCATTCACCTATTTTAATGATATTCGTGTTAAGGAACACTGTCAAGTCTTTTTGTGGCGTCCTTTCATCTGATAATAGCTTGACACGTTGTTGCAACTCAATGGAAGTGAACGGTAATTGAATCTCTGCATTTCTTTTTTGAGCTATAAGTGCTCGAGGAAAAATTCGTCTTGTGAGATTAGGTGAGGATCATTCACATGTTACGACGAAGAGATGCAGAAAGCTTTTCGGTTTCAATATTTATTGCGGAAATACAAGGCATGGCCATTTCAGAAAAGAACTCATTCTGCAACCATGCTCCCTTCTCGCAACAAGTATCTCTCTTTGTCTGTCTTAGCTTGACGTCTTGCTCCTATCATCTAGACTGAATGGTCCGGAACCAAAATATGCAATAAAAAGAGCTCCGCCCAGCATAGAGAGATTTTTCATGAACATTATGTACTGCATTCGCGCAGCCATTGGCTCACCGATGGCCCAGAAGTTGTGCATCATGACGGTAACAGGCAACAGAAAAAGTGCAATTAGCCATGCGCCGTACCGAGCCTTGTACCCGGCCAAGATGCTCAACCCGCCTATGAATGCGATTATCCCCGACACGGGAACGGCAATTGAGGCCAGAGGAACTCCTTTGCCCGCCGCATATGCGATCATTCCTGCTGTAAAATGTCCTGGGGCGGCAGATATGAATATAGCCGCATACAGTATTCTTCCCAACAGAACCATGTATTTCATTGTTTATCCCTCCCTTAATTTACTCTTCGCCAGCCTGATTTACTTGATTGGATATCCTGCATTCTTCCAGGCCACCACACCGCCACGAAGGATCTTGGCATTTTTATATCCTTTTTCCAGGAAATGTTCTGCCCGACCGGCAGACGTTTTTTCCCTGGGTCAGGCTCAATAGAAGATAATTTCCTGGTCTTTTGAATATTGCGGAAGCCTGGAATAGAATTCGCTAAGCGACATTGACCCTTCAAGATTAATCCTTTTATATTCTTCATCGTCACTATAGGCGCAGACCAGAATAGCCTCTCGCGATTTTACTTTTTGATAAACTTCGTCCGGCGATATTTTTGTCGCTTCCGTCACGGTATTCCTCCTACATTACAAGTCTCATTTTTTCACCCGCATGCTCGATGAAAAAGATTTCCGGTTTTTTGCTTGTAGCAACTGACCCTTCAATAGCACCCTGTATTGCCTTCATTGAGTGAATAGAGCTTTATCCAATTGCGGCATAAGGTGGAATCATGGTATACTTCTCCAATCTTCCCCACAAGTTCGCTATGTTCAAGTTTCCTGAGAGCCGTGCTATCTGCCCTCACATCCGCCAGTGCACGCTTACCGTCCTTCAGGCGACCGATAACTGTGGCCCGCTCCGCTTGCCCTTCTATATCGTAACGAATTATATACGCCTCTATCGTTAAAACCCCCGCAGCCTTTTCGACGGGAGCGGGAAGGGCCTCCGCATCGATGGCCTTTTGCACAGCTGAATCATCACGATCCTTCCATGGATGGTCGGGAGGTTCCGCACCATAGATGCCTATGGCGTGTTTCGAGTTGTACCAGCCGTTGGCCGTTACCATAGCCTTCAAACGGCGATCACGGCGAATGCGCTCTACCACAGAGGCAATGGCGTGCATAGTATAGTTGTTGCCGGGTCCGCCAAAGTGGGCAAGCCCACCGGTGACAGTAAGATCTCTCGGATCATCTTCGGAAATGCCGATCGCCTGACGTGAAATCTCCACGGCTGACGGAAAACAGCTATAGAGATCAAAGACGCCTATATCGGAAAGGGAAAGTCCGGATTGTTCCAAGGCAAGCCGTGCCGCTTCTCTTACGGGAGGGGACTCGTAGAGCTTGGGCCGCTCGGTCACATGCCAGATATTGTCTAGTTCCGCTCCTCCCATCGGATATACCCATTTGGAGCGGTCGATCCCTAACGCGGCGGCATCCGTTTCATTTACCATAATGAGCGCCGCCGACTGATCTACATTTATATTGGCGACAACGCGGACTGTATAGGGATAGACAACGTAGCGATTTTGCGGGGCAGCTATTGTCAGGTCTTCTGCCTTGTATTTTTTCCGGATCCAAGCATAGGGATTCTGAAAGGCGACCTGGGAAAAGCTTTCATACCGGCGTCCCATATAGAGCTGGTGTTCCCTGATACTCCTTCCTGATAGATAGCGAAGGGATGTTTCGAAGAAAGGATACATGAACTGCGGCAGAAAGAGATCGTAGGCTTTTTCAATGGGATTGTTGACTTCATCGTATTTATCGCCCGCTCTCTTGAGCATTTCTTTCTCATGTTCGCACCCCGAGCGGAGGAGTGTGCCAAAATTGACGGGCAGATTTTTCCCCCTTAGATGCCGCAACGTCACGTTGTCTTGCCAATCCAGGATTGCCTTGCCCTTGTAGGCCTTGTGAATTGAATATATAGCTTCGGCGCCTGTAAGCAAAACTGCCCTTCTCCTGCGCGTGGCAATATCTCGTGCAAAGCGATTTACCATCGTTTGAGGTGAATTACCACCTATGAGTGAATAGATAACATTCTCAGGCCTAATGCCCAATGCTCCGCTCACAGCAAGCGGCAAACATTCATCGTCCCGGGAAAAACTGTTGATTACACACACCGTGTCAATGATAGATTTTAGAGCATCACTTCCGGCATCTCTCAAGGCGTGAAGGCTAGCCTTGACCATGAGGCCAAGGGGGTCAAGGACAGTATTTGTATCTTTTCGTTGGGTGTACTGTGCAGCACCAACGAGAATGGGTACCGTAGTCTTCATACTCTTATTATCTATAGAAATCCCAGGAATACCCCTCCTGTTCATCGTATTTTTCACCCTGCTGTTTGAGATAGCCCCAATAGGCAAGTTCGTCAATATGAAGCTCCGCCTCCTTCAATGCCTCAATCACTTCCTTGGTGTCCGGTGGACATCCCGTCACTTTTAGCGCCTTCCTGATATGCGGATTTTCATTGTTTGCCTTGATGATGCAATTGCCTATGAGAACGGTTTTATCATACCCTGGTCTCGCCTGCATTTTCTTGCCGTTGAGGATCTCAACCTTCGGAAGGGGATGGCCCGTAAATGCCGACAGCACAAGGATATTGACCATGTTGGCAAGCGGGGTGCATCCAGAGCAGAGAGTTTCATCGTATTTAGGTAAGGCAACACCTGTCACACCGAATTTCTCAAAGATGGAAGGACCGGTGTTATCTTTTTTCCATCCCCAGTCCCATTTAAGCGGTTTTAGATGATTTTCCATAGCTTCGCCTCTGATTGCATAATCTTCCAGGTCTAGGGATCTGCCGTGACGTTTGGCATACTCAACGAAATGGACGATATCCTGCGCGTCGTAGCCTATGGTTTTTGCCGCAACCATGTCGGCTCCAAGGATATCACGGGACGCAATGATAATGCCTTTCCTGAATGCGTTTCCAAAATGAAGAGGGCCTCGCTCCAAGGCATAGATACCATCCACAATGGTAAGCGCCGGCTTCACGCAATCAGCAATGAATGTGAAACAATACTCCAAGCCGGGACTTGCGTGATGGCAGATTTTTTTGGAGGAGGTTTTCAGGCAACCTTTAAGATTTTTCAGTCCCAGGGATACTTTCGTCTGGGCGTGGGTCTTCAGAACGGGAAAGTTAATGATAAAGTCGGACTCGATGGCCTCTTTTGCAATATGGAGAGTGAGTCCTCCCCGGACTTTGAAATTTACAAATTTATCGGCATTAAAATCAACGAGTCTGACGCCATACTTTTTGACTAGGGAGTGGTATCCGAGACCTGCGAAGGCCGCCATAGTACCAATACCTTTTTGAATTTGAACCGATCCCTCACCGATGGATATTTCTCCGCATCCGTGATCCTTGAGCATGATGACCAGGTCCTCCACGAGACGCGTCGTCGTAAATACGCCGAACGGCGCCAGTTTGAACTGGTTATCCCATGTGATGAGATTTGGTTTAATCAGCACCCTGGTATTTCTCTCCAGCTTCTCAAGGCCGCAGCAAAGCCCGACCGCCTCTCTGAGAGAATCGGGACTGCCGGTATATTGAATTAACGATATTATCGGTTTCATAGCGGGCTTCCTTCGGAATAAACTATATTCTGTCTATCTGATCGCGTAATCACCAAAATATCTGCTGCACAGATTTTAAAGGGTCACGTCACTCCAAGCTATGCTTTCATGTACGAGTTGAACCACTCCATCGCATCCTCATCTTTGATTCCCAATTTCTTGCTGTGATCGGGTTTGAATAATGCAAAGCTTCCTCTGGATTTCGCACAAAGTTCCCCGACTTCGTTAAAGATCATCGCCTCTGCCATGCATTCACGATCATTTTTGACTTCGAGCACTTTCCCTACGACCTTCAATTCCTTATCAATCGTGACGGGCTTTAAGAAGTCAACTGTCATGGACTTGGTCATGCCTAGGCATCTCATTTTATGAATAACGACCCTTCCCATTACTTCATCCAAAATAGTCGATATAACCCCTCCGTGGACTAAGTTTTTCCATCCGCAAAGATGGGCCGGCACTTTAACCCATGAAAAAATTGATTCTCCGTCTGTGAAAAATTCCAAGCGAAGCCCTGTCGAATTAGCAGGGCTGCACCCAAAGCACATGCTGTCTGTCCTATTCGGCAGATGCTTGAGCCCTTCTTTCCCGTTCATAAAGTAACACTCCATTGGAATCGTATTTGGCAATACTCTTATATCTATATCTTTGTCACTACGTTTACCATATTTCAAATTATGATTCTGTGATTTTTTAAACACGACGGCTCGATTTTACTTATTGATGCGCTTAAAAGGAAATTTTTTCAGAAGAGGATGAACAAATGCTACCACGAAATATCCAAAAGATCAGACGAATATCTGCTAAACTTTTTTCAAGAGATAAAAAGTGATTCGAACCGCTGATGATCAAGGAAAAGTTCGTCTGCATACTTAATGTCGCGGACACATTCCGGCACCGAAGGCCCTCTATTTTACCGTATAGCGCCGGCCATCGAGGCAGGCGCCCATGGCACGTTTGTAGTCTGCGTATATCTGGTTCATCTGAGCCTCGGATAAGCCTGCCGGCGGCTGAGTTGGATCATGGCCGGTCTACTCAATTGCCCAATTGTGACACTCGTAGTGGTCGCGCGACTGCTGCTCCGTTATCTGGTGCGCTGTAGGGTAAAAATAGACCTGAGTGAGGGGAGCCCTCGAGCCGGGAGTTGTTATCTCGTACTGCGGCACACAGTAGCATAAAGTCGATACAAAGACTGTTACAAGAAGTGCAAGATGAAGAATGGCCACTTTTGATATGCACCTCTTAAATATTCCTTTGGTAGTCGTCTTTCAATGTAGCATCATCAATAGAGCCCTTCCTATTTGGTAAGATCATTAGCCCTGCCAAGAAAATGGCATTCTTTATCAGCGCGAGGAGGGCATTACACTTAAAGACTAATAAGAATCAGTATTAAATAATAGGATAACAGCAGGCATAAACTACATGTAAGGTGCTTTTCCAATTTCCATCAGACTTCTCACTTTATTACTTTGGCATTCCTGGGCCCCAGCCCGAACATGAAGAGCGCACAATCGACAAGGATTGCGAGATTTTCCTGCCAGTCGTATATCATCCCTCCCCTGAAAGGACCGATTCCACAACCCATGTCCTTGAAAAAGCTGAGCCACCCACAGACAGAGCCCAAGACATGTCAACCGAAACGATCTGCAACGAGGATAGGCATAATAGGGTCCACGGACCCATACCCGAAACCATAGATCAAAGCATTGCAATAGAGACATTGTGCTGTGGTCGCCTGCAACAGGAGGACCATCCCCGCCACCATGGTGATCATGCCCAAGGCGTCCGAATAGATGTACTACGGATTCAGGAGTTTGAATCCCGATGCCGGCTCCAACAGACGAAGGCCAGTGCTGTCCACAAGTTCAAAGAGGACGATTTCCATCACATGCCATACCCTGACTCCCCTGCGCACACAGCCGGTTGTCGTTTCCGCTCTCCTGCCACAGGCAATGTGCATGTGCAGGATCGGCTTCCCCTCATCGTCGGGAAATACCGTTCCCACACCCGCTACTTCATGGATGTTCTGCAAGATGTGCGTCATGGGTTCTATAGGCAGCACTCGACCCTCCCTAGGACCGACAACAAGTGTGCTGCCTTCGTCCGCGCTGCCGAGGACAATCAAGGCGGCAGCGCTTATGGACTGTTGCGTCGCGAAATTTTCGATGACCGCATGAACTATGTCTCCGTCCTCGAGCCTGATAACAAATATGCGGCCCTGTTTTGCCTGTGAGTATTTCATGGATAATACGGCTCCTCGCTCTTCATTCTATGCCGATTAATAAGACTATCCCTGATGTTCTTCTTAATATGGCCTTGATTTATTCCGGGGAAGAATAAGGAAAATGACATTGCGTGTCAAAGAATTTCTTATGTCAACTTGCCGCTGAGGAGCTATTTATAACCGACTGAAATTTGCTAAGGAAGATTATTGAAGGAAAACTGCTGGCGGGAGATTTACAACTGGTCTTGAATTCGGAATAACCGCCAGTGGAAATCAACCGCATGAGATAAAAAAAGGGTGGATGGTAAAAGGAGGGAAAAAGGAACCATCCACCCGCTCACTATATATACTGAAAGTGATCACAAGTACTGACTCTCTCTCAGAATCTCTGAAAGGGGGTCGATGGATGGCAAAGGAGGGAAGGGAAACCATCCATCGATCTTAGAACAATCTCAAACAGAACTAAGTCTCGTCGGCAAAGAAATCAGGAAGAAAAAATGTAACGCTTTGGTCGCTCAACTTTAACTCATCTTCTCCTTTTTCCCGGGGTTCGTCTCTCGCCGTCGTTTTTTCTATACTGCCGCTCTTTTCTTCCGATATAAAAAACTCATACACAAACTCATATTCTGAGCATGACAGCTTCTCTTCCTGATCCCGACTTTGTGAAGTCTTTTTCTTCTCCTCCTTTTCCATTAACCGCTTTATTCATTTACTATGAGTCCAGCGAGACCCCCGAGCAATGCCTTTCGTGAATTATTTCGTCAGATTAAAATCCCAAAGGTGTCTTCCTGCCTATCGAGGTCTCGTTAATTTATCATTCAGCAAGATAGATGCCAAGCTTGAGATTAACGAAAGAGGAAATTTAACAATAAATAATTCTCCCATGAACACAAATAATTACGAAGTTTTACAATATTACTTTTTTCATTGATACGATGGCAATGCGACAACCAGAAACTAGTATCAATAGTCAAATAGTGCTATTTTCGCACATACAAATTCTCATAAAATTGGCGAATGCCAGCGCAGTTCATCTCTTGCCTTCTGTTCATTAATAGCACATAGAGTGCGATAATAGCACAAATATAAAATGTCCTCCGCGGGGGGGGGGGGGACACATATAAATCCCCAGAGTGCGGCAATTGGTAAGTCATAAGCATATTCTTTGGGACTCCACTTTCTTGCAAATTCCTTAATTTTCGATTTATGATACTAGTCGATATCAAGAGAGGTCGACGAGGAGGAGCATTTATGTCATAGCCAAATTTTTGTAAATGGAATATGTTAATAAGAAAATATTAGATTCTCGCGTCCGCGGAATTGCAGCCTGAAATCTTCAATAAAAGGATTCATCAATGTATGGCTTTCCGGACACTGTCACGCTGTCACGTATTCAATTTACCCTCACCGCCATGTTTCATATCCTCTGGCCAGTGGCGACAATTGGCGTGAGCCTCTTTCTTGTATTCCTTGAGGCTTGCTGGATAAGGACAGGGAAAGAGGAGTATTATAGCCATGCCCGTTTCTGGAGCCGTCTTTTTTTTCTGAACGTCGCTCTCGGCGTAGCCACGGGCATCCCCCTAGAGTTTCAATTTGGGACAAACTGGAGCACCTTTTCCCGTGCCGGGGGCGATTTTTTCGGACACATGCTGGGATATGAGTCCGCCATGGCCTTCATGCTGGAGGCCAGCTTCATCGGAATCATGATCTTTGGATGGAAAAAGGTTTCGCCTCAATTGCATCTGCTTGCCACTTCCATGGTGGCTTTTGGCGCATCCCTTTCAGCCTTCTGGATCATGGTAGCCAACTCCTGGATGCAGACACCGGCGGGCGGCCAATTCGACAAGGGAAAATTCATTGTCACAAACCATCTTGAGGCCATCTTCAGCTCGGATATGGTATGGAGCGTGCCCCACATGTGGATCGCTTCTCTAGAAATATCCGTATTTCTTGTGGGAGGGCTCAGCGCCTGGTATCTCTACAAGAGCAGGCACACGGACTTTTTTCTCGCTTCCTTCAAATGGGCCGTTGTCGCGGCCATCATTATAACACCCTTACAGATCTGGCTTGGCGACGGCGCAGGTCGGGGGGTATACGAGCATGATCCGGCTAAACTCGCCGCCTTCGAGGCCCACTGGCAGACCAACCCTCAGGGGCGCGGAGCCCCTTTCATCATTCTCGCTTGGCCCGAACGCGAGAAACAGAACAACCGTTGGTCTATCGAAATACCCAGCCTTCTTAGTCTGCTTACTACACATAACATGACCGGCCACGTCAGGGGCCTCAGAGAATTCCCGCCGGAAGACCAACCGCCCGTAGCAATCCCTTTTTATGCTTTCCGGATCATGGTGGCTATCGGCACGGCACTCGCCCTCCTCATGCTCTGGACCCTCTGGGTCTGGAGGAGCGGAGGGCTTCATCCCGCACGCGTTAACACCCAGAAGTGGCTTCTCCGTGCCTGGATGGCGGCGCTTCCCCTGAGCTATCTCGCCCTGGAGACGGGCTGGGTGACCCGTGAAGTGGGCCGGCAGCCCTGGGTGATCCACGGGCTCCTCCGGACGAAAGACGCAGCCTCCATGGTACCTGCCGGTACGGTGGCAGCATCACTTGCCGCTTTCACTTTGGTCTATGCAATTCTTGCGATTTTATTTTGCGTCTTTGCCTGGCGCATCATCGCCCGCGGGCCGGAACAGCCCCACGGCGGAAATGCAGGCGGTAAAGCGAATCCTGTTAAGGAATGAACAATGGAGTGGCTTGACGCCCATATCGCGCAGATCTGGTTCCTGATAATCGGCTTTCTTGTCCTCTATTACTCCGTAGCCGACGGCCTAGATCTGGGCATCGGTATCATCGCCCTCTTTACGCGAGATGAAGAGAGGCGAGGCATCATGATGGACAGCATCCAAAACATCTGGCAGGAAAACCAGACATGGCTTGTTGTCTTAGGCGGGATACTCTTCGGAGCATTCCCTCTCTTTTACAGCGTAGCCCTTTCCGTTTTTTACGTGCCCATTGTAGTCATGCTCTTCGGCCTGATATTCCGCGGGTTGGCCTTTGAGTTTCGTGACAGCTCCAAGAGGCCTTCTCTCTGGAGCCTCTCCTTCGGGTTGGGAAGCCTTATAACAGCCCTCTCTCAGGGCTTCACTCTGGGAGGCATCTTCTACGGGATCCCCATGGAGGGGTATACCTTTACGGGAACTGTGTGGAGTTGGCTTCACCCATACTCTGTTCTCTTCACCCTGGGCGTCGTCTCAGGCTACATAATGCTGGGAGCAAACTACCTCATTCTGAAAACGGAAGGAGAGATCCAGCGGCAGGGCAGGTTTTATTCATCCTTATCTGCCTTATTGACATTTATCATCGCCATTACGCTTTATGTCTGGACCATTGCCAGGCACCCTTACATAGCGCAAAAATGGCTCGCTATGCCCGGACTCTTCAACGTTGCCGTCTTTCCCTTCCTTGCCCTTCTTACTCTTATCATGTGCCTCCGGAGCCTGCGCGGTCTGTCGGAGTTTGCCCCTTTTCTCTGGAACGTATCCTTCGTATTCTTTGCCTTCATCGGTCTTTCCGTGGGCTTCTATCCATACATCATCCCAAATATGATGACTATCAAGAGTGCCGCAGTCTCTTCACCCAAGACCCTTATCTTCATGCTCGCCGTGATTATCATTCTCCTTCCCGTGATTTTCACTTACATCGGCTACAAGCACTGGGTCTTCCGCGGAAAAGTCAGAAGCGACGGCTACAATGACTAGAGGACCTCTTCTTCTTCCCGTCATTTCTGTGCAGACTGCATCAAAATTCTCAAGGTTGTCATCTCGGTCAGCCCAAGTACCGCGGGCGGCGCAGAGACAAGAGAAATCTTAAAGATTCCTTACATACGTTCGAAATGACATTTCTCATCTGCTCATCTATTCCCTGAGTGCCAACTGCGGTATTTCGCCGCCTAAAATGAGGCGTCCTTTGATAGATTAAATAAATTATTCATTTACAATAAATGCGCAAACCTGAGCGGCCATGGAGGGAATTCTATGAAAGAATACGATGTCATCGTCATAGGCGCAGGCACGGGACTGAGTATCGCATTCAAGGCACAGGCTAACAAACTCAAAGTTGCTCTCGTCGACAAAGGGAATGTGGGAGGGACTTGCATCAACGTGGGTTGCGTCCCATCAAAGATACTAATCTATCACGCGGACAGGATCGCAGAGATAGAAGAGGCGAAAAAGCTTGGAATCGAGGCGAAAGTGAAGCGTGTCGATTTTCCTGCCATCATGGATCGCATGAAGGCAACCATAGACGAGAGCCGGACTTGGATGGAAAATGAAATCGCGAACTCGAAAGGACTGGATTTCTACAACAAGGAAGCACGGTTTGTCGATGCCTACACGCTGAAAGTTGGGAAAGAATCCATTAAAGGCCGTAAGATTTTCATTGCCTCAGGCGCCCGCGCCCTCATACCGCCCATCAAAGGCCTGAATAAGATCACTTATCTGACCAATGAAAATCTGCTTGCTCTTCGGGAAAGGCCGGAAAGCATCATCATCATCGGCGGCGGCTATATTGGCGTAGAATACGCCCACTTTTTTGCGACCATGGGAACCAAAGTAACTGTGGTTCAGAGGCAAAGCAGGCTTCTTGCCAACGAAGAACCGGAGATAGCGGATCATCTTAAAGATGAACTCTCAAAACGCATGGAGATCCTGACCAATTGGGAAACCGTGGAAGTCTGGGAAAAGAAAGGCCTATACACGGTGATCCTGAAAAATGTTGAAACCGGTTATGAGAAGGCGATCAGCAGCGCCAAGGTGCTCATCGCTGCTGGGCGTGTATCCAATGCTGACCTGCTGGATGTCCATAAGACTGGGGTAGAGACTAATGAAGCCAATTATATCAAGGTGGACGAGACGTTAATGACAAGCAAGAAAAATATCTGGGCCATAGGAGACGCCATTGGACGCCAGATGTTCACGCACGCAGGCGACATGATGCAACGCGTGGCCTGGCGCAACGCCATAGCTCGCAAGAAAATATGCTTCGATTTAAGTATAGTTCCCCACGCCGTTTTCACGCGTCCGCAAATCGCCTCGCTGGGCCTCACACAAGAACAGGCAGTGAAGAAACACGATATCCTCGTAGGCCGCGCAAATTATTCCGACGTGGTGATGGGGGATGCCATGATGGAAAGCGAAAGTTTCACCAAGGCAATAGTTGACAAGAAGACGGAGAAGATTCTCGGTTTCCACATCATCGGACCAGAGGCAGCCATTCTCATCCAGGAGGTAGTGAATGCCATGGCCTGCGGGGGAGATGTAAAATCAATAACGGACAATATGCACATTTTCCCGGCACTCTCTGAAATCATTCCTGAGACATTTAACAACCTAGAATGACAATACTAAGGAGATATTTTATGAAGCATATTAACCATTTCATTTCCGTCTGTATTTTGAGTGTGATCTTCCTGCTCGTTGCTTCGCAGCCCCTTCTTGCCGCCGAAAGAATAATCCGAATGGTGGTTCCCGGATGCGAGTGACAGGACACGGCGAGCAGGGTAGGTGCTATCCTGAAGGAAATCCAGGGTGTTCTTCAGTACGATGCGAATCCATTCACTCACGAAGTTACTGTAAGGTTCGACGACACAGAAACGAGCATTGATAAGATTGTGGAGCAACTTGCCAAGAAAGACTTCCCGATCAAGGGGAAACCGAAGATTATTCAGTGAGATTGAAGCTATCCGGAGTGGTCAGTTCTTGCGTCTTTGACACGCTGATCATAATGTATGTATTCTCATGCGCGTTTTTTCGCTTCGGCAAAGCCGCAGCCTAGTTGCAGTAATCAAATGAAGTCATGAGATTATTTCACATGGGGAATCTAAAAGAATATAATTGCAAGATAAGGAGTATACTATGGATAAAAAACGATGCTTAGGGATTTGTTTCTTTATCGGCATGTCTGCCCTTTTCATATCTGTCTATTCTATGGCGGCTAATATAGAGGCTTCGAAGCTGATAGGAAAAGAAACATGGAATTTCAACCTCGCTTCCACTCATGACCAGTTGATTAATTACGGTGATGAGTATTATGGAAAATCCTACTTGATTATGACTTTTTTCCCAGCAGCATTCACGCCAGTCTGAACAGGCGAGATGCAGGGGCACCAGAAGAATCTTTCTGTCTATGCCTCTCTGAACGCCCAGGTCGTGGGCGTAAGCCGGGATGACGTGATCACTCTCAAATATTGGGCACAAAAATATAAACTGACCTTTCCTCTTCTTTCGAACATCTCCGGTTATCTGGGCGATCAATACGGCGTAATCGCGGCCGACAAGTTCCTCTTTAACAGGCGCACTGTAATAATAGATAAGAAGGCTGTCATCCGGTATGCGAAAGACGGTTCACCAAACTATGAAGAAATTATTGCCACTCTCAAAAAGCTTAACCAGGAGGAGACAATAAAATAAGATTCTTACTGCGGCCCAATTTCAACCCCGTTGCCGCATGTTTGCAAAGTTCGGCACAGTTTTCGTACAAGAATGAAAAAGGGCATAGGCGAAATAAATTGATAGTAGCCTGTCCCTTTTATTTATGAGTCTCGACGAAATATTGCTGGTATCCAGCGCTCTCACCTTGACGCCATAGACCAATGGGTAGCTGCCGGTGTTCATGGATACGACCGATGAGATCGGTGACTCGCCGTCCTGCGAATTGCCACTCACGCGATTTAGGTGCACCGGCGATTTCTGGCTTTCCGGTTTGATAAGCACTGCGAAAACCATGTGTACGGCCACATTATCGCGAACCATGACGGACATTGTTATCTGCCCACCTTAATATGTCATAGTCGTCGGTTTTACAGTGAACACAATCAGTTGAGGCGGAAGGGTATCCTTGTTGGCACCTTTATCCGTATCCATTTTGCCATCATTGATTTTTTGTAATTCACTTTTGTTGAACGTGTTGATCGCAACCACGCAACTGCAATCGAATATCGACTTCTTCGCGCCGCGCATAACCTCATCCTTTTTATCTGCGGGAGGGTCATCCGCAAAAGAACATAGAGTACCCAAAACAAAGAAAGCTATCATCGCCGCAATCAGAATTTTTTCATTCGCAATTATCCTTGACAATGATTTGGCCCTCGCCAAAAAAGGAAATGCAGTGGACCCTTTCATCTGTCTTACAGGAAGCTACCTTGGGGTGGGAAGAGAATAGGGAATGGGACGCTCGTGTGTCGGGAAAATTTCCTCACTAAGTAGTTACCAGAAAACCCGAGAATGTGGTACTGAAATATTCTATGGTTAATAACCAACCTGAAGACAAGTTCATACGTGCGGGCGGCCTGCGTCTGCATTATCTGGAGTGGGGAAGCGATCGAACCCGAACCATGGTTCTGCTTCACGGCATCGGAGACAATGCCCACATCTGGGATCATTTCGCCATTAATGCAGCGGACTTTGCAAGAGTCATTGCCATGGATCAGAGAGGCCATGGCTTGAGCGACTGGGCAATACCACCGGCGTACAGTTGTGATGATTACGTGACTGATCTGGATAATATGATCCACGCACTTCAATTGACAGAATTCGTCCTGATGGGGCACTCGATGGGGGCCTTACATGCAACCCGCTACGCTTGCCTGCGGCCCGAAAAGGTATCCGGTCTCATTCATGCCGATATTGAGCCCTGTCCGCCGGAATGGAATAGGAAATATCTTCTCAACCTCTATGAGCAACTTCCGCTATTCTACGAATCGATTGATCAGTATATCAAAGAGGCTCAGAAAAACAGTCCCTATGCCGACAAAAGAATTCTTCACCATATAGCCGCATCTGTTCTCTCAAAGGGACAAGATGGCAAATTCCGCAGCCAGTCTGACCGAGAGGTCCTTTCCCATTTTGACCGGTATGATCTCAGACCGTACCTCACGGATATTCGCTGTCCCTCCCTGATCATGCGGGGAAAAGAGAGCCGGGTGATGAGTGAAGAGATTGCCAGAGAAATGAGTAACAAAATTCCTAAGAGCAGATTTACCGAGATACAGAAAGCTACCCATCCTCTTCACATCGACAACCCGGCAGAATTTCAGCGGACGATATTTGAGTTCTTGAGGGAACTGGGATATGCGTGTGGTGATACCCGCCCTTAAGTGCCGCTTTTCATGGTTACAGATATTATTGCAGAGAATCAGTGGCATATAAACTGGTCGGAATGAGGATGACTCTCCCATTTCACCTGGCAGTGGCTGCCAGGTGAAATGGGGCAAAAATCTACCTGCGAAAAATAAGAATCAAAGATACGATCTGAAATTTACTTCTTCAATTGACCGTCTTCATGGAATTAAATGCGATTTTAGGGGGATGTAGGTGTACTTGTCTGACCCGAGTGTGTTGATAAAAAAACAATTTCATTCCACACTTACGAAATTCTTCCTATACCGGCGAATTTTCATGGATCTGGAAGCCGGAAGCGGTATGCATTTCGCATTGCGTTGATATGTTTCAGATAATCTTTTTTGAAATATCAACGCCAGGGCTGAATTTCTTATGCCATCTAAATTATTCATGAATTTCTTTGCCTAAGATTAACGCAAAGTGCTAAAAATCAGCGATAATTGATGGTTTTTGTGATTCATCAACATGGTCATCAACAATCTTATCAACAAGTTTGTTAATCCCTGTTGCACGCGCTCTCCGAAGGTGCGTCATTGCTTGTTTCCAGCAATGGCCTCTCCCTGAATGACCGCCTGTAGAGGAAATCCACGCTACGTTTCTGCCTGTAGAGAATTCACGCCGCTTTCAGCGCAACGATGTGGCAAAGGCAGGCTCCGCGAGGATCCGCAGCAGGCATTCCCGAAGATCCTTATTGGTTATGGCTTTCATGCGTGCCTAAGCTCAATTCTGTCGTTTCACGGCAGAAAAGCGGATTCTTATAAAGTTTCAGAATCAAGCATCTGATAGAAAAGGCAATAGGGAATATTGCCATAATGAATGGGAAGAAGACGAAGAGATCATATCCTGCAGATAATACGGTAAATTTTTTTAACGTCCTGCTGTTTACTCCTTTAGCTTCCGGCACAGCAGTACCAGGACAGAAAGGTTCAGCCGCCTGCTATTAAGAGGCAATCGCTCAATGGAAATCGCGCAATGATATCGCTGACTGGTCTGCATATTCCGTTGCCTATGACAGATCCAATCTCTTGAACAAAAGACAGATTCCTCAAAGTTTCGCCGAAACGTTTATGCTAAAGAAACGCGTCTGTTACAATGCCACCAACTTTACAATAGACGCCTTCAACTGCAGCAAGCTGGGTTATAATGCGAATGCTGCATATATTAAGAACCGTTTGGGGCCTTTCCATCATTGGGTAGCCGCCTTTACCGAAAATGGCAAGTTTTATATCCTAGATTATGGCGCTAGTATGAAATGGTCGAGAATGAACGACATCCATGGGCTATACGAATCTTTAAACGATCATGAGAGATTTCCGTCATCCTTGATCATGGAAGAATTTATCCTTGAGTATGCCGTGCATCGAGGTTTCTACGAAAAGTTGCGGGAGCATTAACATCAGAAGAATCGCTCATGGCGACTTGCAATATTGACCTTTTTCCGTCCACCACGATTGATTGTACAGGGAGTTTGAATTTTTGACATCTTTCCGATATTCTCTGGAATCATTATTTGGATTGAAGAATTTTTCTTTTAGTTTTGATTTAACACCAGGGGCAAGCGACTTGTATCTAAACGGTGTGTTACGCTCAAAATATGATGTCCGGCAGGTGGTGGAGGAAGAAAACTATGGGAAGATCCGTTAAACGCCATTATCTTTATTAGCCTCCTTGTTGTTCTTTGTTCTTAAGCCCCGCCACCAGAAGGTTGGGGTAACATGGCGTCCTAATATCGCGACCAGCAATAAAGCGACGGCTGCTCCTATGACGTATATATATCCATAATTATCCCAGACACCCAAGGCGTAAGGAACAACCAAGATCACAACGAAAATAAGTCCCCAAAAAGTCTTCATGTGTTCTTTCATCTTTTGTTTGCTTTATCGCTCCGTCAATGTTTTTGGTAGAAATATTACGTGAGAAATACAAAATGGTGATATGTCGGAAACAGTCTCAGTCCTTACTGTTCATCATTCATATGATTTGACTCATTTTGGTTCGTTCTTTCATCCCTTCTTTTTTTCATTTTTTCGGCAACGGTCATTACTGCTCCGAT
>Ga0326727_10000779_pt1 | contig 127530 bp, 111 predicted proteins | sample MB2enrmetagenome_FD_207643 | JGI IMG/M metagenome (GOLD analysis project Ga0326727, IMG submission 207643) | Lab enriched peat soil microbial communities from McLean, Ithaca, NY, United States - MB29MY | ecosystem: Environmental > Terrestrial > Soil > Wetlands > Peat | place: USA: New York...
GCCCCCCCCCCCCCGGCCGCCCCCCCCCCCCCCACGGCTCTCCGGAACCCATGGGTGCGCATGCTCGCGGCGCGATTGGTCATCCGTAACCGCTTACCCAACTTGCTTTATCCCCTTCATCCCCTTCATCCCCGGCAAAAGGTTTTTCCATCCATGCCGCAGAGACCATGGTTCAGGCCACACGTCCCCGGTGTTGGCAGAACCTTGCTCTCCCAGTGGTTTTTTTCCACCCGGCCCCGCACCGCCCGCAGGGTTCGCCGCGCGCCCCCTGCATTTCCGCTATCCTTATCCCCAGCACTGGAGAGCCCATGTTACGCGCCTACTATCCGCCCATCGTGATCGAGGAGACCCCGCGCGGGGAGCGCAGCTACGACATCTATTCCCGCCTGCTCAAGGACAACATCATCTTCATGGGCACCGCCATCGACGACTCGGTGGCCAATGCGGTGGTGGCCCAGATGCTGTTCCTGGAGAGCGAAGACCCGGACAAGGACATCCAGATCTACATCAACAGCCCCGGGGGCAGCGTCACCGCCGGGCTGGCCATCTACGACACCATGCAGTTCGTCAAGAACGACATCGTCACCTACTGTGTGGGCCAGGCGGCGAGCATGGGGGCCCACCTCCTGGCGGCCGGCACCAAGGGCAAGCGCTTCGCCCTGCCCAGCGCCCGGATCATGATCCACCAGCCCTCCGGCGGCGCCCAGGGGCAGGCCTCGGACATCGAGATCTCCTACAAGGAGATCCAGCGCCTCAAGGACAGCCTGGCGGCGGCCCTGGCCAAGCACACCGGCCAGAACCTCAAGAAGATCATCAAGGACATGGACCGGGATTTCTTCATGAGCGCCGAGGAGGCCCTGGAATACGGCCTCATCGACAAGGTGCTCTCCGAACGGCCGGCCTAGCCTCCACCCCGCCGACCCATGCAACCGCCCGTCTTCGAACACCTGCGCCGGATTCCCCGCACCCGTCCCGGGCTCTCCGTCCCCCCTTCGCGCCAGGACCTGGTGGACCTGGCGGCCAACGGCAATCCCTGGGGGCCGGCCCCGGCGGTGCGGGAGCGCCTGCGGTCGGCCCTGGACAACGCCGGGATGGACCGGCTCCGGCAGTTCCCGGCCGCCGACGGGGGGCCCCTCCGGACCGCCATCGCCGCGCGCCGGGGCGTGGACCCGGCCCGTCTCATCCTGGGCAACGGCAGTTGCGAACTCATCGCCCTTTCGGCCCGGGCCATGCTCATGGACGGGGGGAGCGGCCTGGCCGCCCGGCATTCCTACGCCCCGTTCGGGGTCGCCGTCCAGGCCGCCGGCGGGCGCTTCATCGAATGCCTGGACGACCTCCTGGAAGCCGAGTGGGAGCCGCTCCTGGCGGCGGTCCAGCCGGACACCCGGATCGTCTACCTGGGGCATCCCAACAACCCCACCGGCACCCTGCTGACCCGGGACGGCCTGGCCCACCTGACCGCCGCCCTGCGCCCGGACATCCTGCTGGTGGTGGACCAGGCCTACGCCGAATACGAGGATCCGGCCACCTATCCGGACGCCGCGGCGCTACTGGAGGACCGGGCCAACCTCCTGGTGCTGCGCACGTTCTCCAAGATCCACGGACTGGCCGGGCTGCGCCTGGGCTACGGGCTGGGCGGCCAGGAACTGGTGGGCCTGCTGGAACGGGTGCGCATGCCCTACAACACCAACCACCTGGCCCAGGTGGCCGGGGCCGCCGCGGTGGACCAGGAGGCCTACGAAGCCCTGTGCCGGGCCCGCAACCAGGACGCCCGGACGCGCTTCCTGGCCGAGGCCGAGCGCCATCCCTGCCGGATCACCGGGCAAGCGGGCAACTTCCTGCTCATGGAAACCATCTTCCCGGCCCAGGAATTGGCCCGGGACCTGCTCCACCGGGGGGTCCTGGTGAGCCCCCTGGACCACTACGGCCTGCCCAACCACCTGCGCGTGGCCATGGGCACCCCGGAAGCCATGGCTCATTTCTGGAAGGCCGCCGCCCCGATCCTGGACAACCTTTCCTGCGGTTGCCCCTGAAGCGCCGCCCGGCCTACCATGCCAGGGGGGGTCCAACGTGGACAGGTACACCATCGCCAGCGACCACCTTCGGGCCGACGTCAAGGCGCGCGGCGCCGAATTGTGCCGCCTGTGCGCCGGCTCCGGGCTGGACCTGCTCTGGGACGGAGACCCGGCGGTCTGGGGCCGCCAGGCGCCGGTGCTGTTCCCGGTGGTGGGCGCCCTGAAGGACGGGCGGCTCCTGCACCAGGGGCGCTCCTACCCCATGCCCAGGCACGGCTTCGCCCGGGACCTGGAGTTCCGGATGGTGCGCCTGACCGCCCACGCCTGCACCCTGAGGCTGCAGGACGACGACGCCACCCGGGCCGCCTACCCCTTCCCGTTCCAGCTGGACCTCGCCTTCACCATCCTGGGGCCGGAACTGAAGGTCGAGTACGCCCTGCACAACCCCGGGGACACCGTCCTGACCGCCAGCTTCGGGGCCCACCCGGCCTTCCGCTGGCCCCTGCTTCCGGGCCTGCCCCGGCATGACCACTGGCTGGAGTTCGAAAAGCCGGAAGGGGACCCGCTCCCGGCCCTGGACGCCCATGGCCTCCTGGGCGGACCGCCCCGGCCCAGCCCCCTGCTGGGGCGCCGGCTGCCCCTGGACGACGGGCTGTTCGCCCGGGACGCGCTCATCTTCCGGCCGGTGCAGAGCCGGGCCGTGCGCTACACCGCCCCCGGAGCTCCGGTCCTGACGGTGGCCTGGGACGGCTTTCCGCACCTGGGCGTGTGGTCCAGGCCCGGGGCGCGCTTCCTGTGCATCGAGCCCTGGCGCGGCTACGCCAGTCCCGAGACCTTTGACGGCGAGTTCGCCCAGAAGCCCGGCTGTTTCCAGGTGGGTCCCGGCGCCACCGTCACCGCGGCCTACAGCGTGACCGTGCAACTCCCGGAGGCAGGTTAGTGAGCAGGGCCAAGGCGGGCAAGGGGGAAGGACGGGGGGAGCCCATCGGGGACCCGCAGGTCCTGCGCGAGGTGCTGCAACTGCTGTTCGAGTCGGAAGCCGAGTTCCTCATCAAGGTGGAGGGCACCGGCACATTGCCGGAGCCGGTTACTGCATCCGGACGGCCATGGCGTTGAGGCGGGCGATGCGCCTGGCCACCGGCGGATGGGTGGAGAACAGGCTGAACAGGCCGCCCCCGCGCAGCGGGTTGATGATCATCATGTGGGCGGTGGCCGGCTCCGCGTCCCGCATGGGCACCTGGCGGTTGCACCCTTCGATGCGCTCCAGGGCCGAGGCGAGCTGGTCCGGACGCCCGGTGAGGTGGGCCGAATAGTCGTCCGCGTCGTACTCCCGGGACCGGCTCACGGCCATCTGCAGGAGCAGGGCGGCGATGGGGCCGAGGACCATGACCAGGATGGCGGCCACGGGGTTGCCGCCCTCCCGGTCGTCCCGGGGGCGCACGAAGAAGGCCAGGCGGGAGAGCAGCATGATGGCCTGGGCCAGCACCGCGCACAGGCTGGAGATGAGGATGTCCCGGTGCTTCACGTGGCCCATCTCGTGGGCCAGCACCGCCTCCAGCTGGGGGCGGGTCAACGTGTCCAGGATGCCTTCGGTGACCGCCACCACCGCGTGGTCCGGGTCGCGCCCGGTGGCGAAGGCGTTGGGCGTCTCGTCGGGGATGACGGCCACCTTGGGCATGGGCAGCCCGGCCCGCTGGGCCAGGTTGGCGACGACGGCGTACAGCTCCGGTGCCTGGTCCGGGGTCACCAGCTGCGCCCGGTAGGCCGCCAGCACGATCCGGTCCGAGAAGAAATAGCTGACGCCGTTCAGGACGATGCTCACCATCAGGGCCAGGACGATCCCCGATTGCCCATACAGCAGGTCGCCGATCCAGACCAGGAGCCCGGTCAGGGCCATAATAAGGATGAATGTTTTAACACCGTTCACGGGTCCCCCCCCTTCAATCCTAACTCATTCCGGCGCCCACTCCGGGTACCCTGGGATGAACGGCAGGAAACGGTTGCGCGAACCTTGCGATCAACCAGGAGGCAGTCATGGAAATGAGCGGAATCCCCTTCGGCGTCACGGACTGGTCCCGGTTGGCGCCCACTGAGCACCCAGGCACCACGGGCACGGCCTTGTGGCGCATCTGCCACTTCAACGGCATCCGGGTGCGGATGGTGGAGTACACCCCCGGCTACCTGGCCGACCACTGGTGTTCCAAGGGCCACATCCTGCTCTGCCTGGAAGGGGAACTGCATACGGAACTCAAGGATGGGCGCAGCTTCGTGCTCACCCCGGGCACCAGCTACCAGGTCGCCGACCAGGCGGAAGCCCACCGCTCCTCCACCGCCACCGGCGCCAAGCTCTTCATCGTCGACTGATGGTTCCGTTCCGGGTCTGTGGCCTGGCCGCCGCCCTGCTGCTGGGGGCCTGGGGCTGCCGGGCCCCCGCGCCGGAACCGGCCCGGGGCCCCGCCCCGCCCCTGGCCGCGCCCAGCACGGCGGGCGCGCCCCGCACCCAGGGCGCCGCCCGGCCCCAGTTCACCTTCGCCACCTGGAGCAAGGCCCTGCCCCTGATCCGCCAGGGGCGGGTGACCGAGACCGTCACCGGGTCGGGGGGCCTGTCCCTGATCCTGGACGACCACACCTGGGTGCACCTGGTGGCCGAGCCCGGAGACCCCCTGCCCCGCAACCTCATGGACCAGCTGGCCCGCACCGCTCCCAACGCCAAGAGCATCAAGCATTCCAAGGAATAGGCGGTTTCGGCCGCGCCCCTCCCTCCTCCTGCACCCGCTTCACCACCACCAGCGTCACATCGTCCGTGAACCCTCCGCCCTCCATGTGGGCGAAGGTCCGGGTCAGCAGCGCCTCGAAGATGTCGTCCGCGCTGCGCCCTTGGCACTCCCGCACCACCTCCGCCAGGGTCTCGTCACCCAGCTCCTCCCCGGCGGCGTTCTCCGCTTCCACCAGGCCGTCGGTGAAGATCACCAGGGTGTCCCCCGGGTGCATGGTGGTGCGGCCCTCGGCGAAGGCGGCCCCGGGCAGCAGCCCCACCATGGGGCCGGTGGGCATGAGCCGCTCCAGGGGCCGGCCGTCGGCGGACACCAGCAGGGGCGGGTTGTGGCCGCCGTTCACGTAGCGCAGATCGCCGTTGGCCGGGTTGAGGCTGCCCATGAACAGGGTGGCGTAGCGGTTCCGGTCGCGCACCTCGTTCATGCGGGCGTTGAGGCGGCGCGCCAGGTCGCCCCAGTCCGCCACCCGCAGGTCGGCCATGGCCCGCAGGAAGGCCGAGAGCTGGGTCATCATGAGGGACGCGGGCAGGCCCTTCCCGGAGATGTCGCCCACCGCCAGGTGCAGGCGCGGGCTGCGCTCCGGTTCCACGGCCATCCACAGGTCGTACAGGTCCCCGCCCACCGCCTGGTACGGCAGGTTGGCCGCGGCGCACTGCCACCCGGGGGGCTCCGGCAGGCGCTTGGGCAGGATCCGCCGCTGGATGTTCCGGGCCAGCTCCAGGTCCTTCTCCAGCTTCATGGCCTGGATGCGCTCCTCCCGCAGCTTGCGGCTGGTGAGCTGGGCGCTGGTGATGTTCACCAGGGTCTGGAAGAAGATCTCGTCGTCCTCGCTGGGGGAGCCTGCCCCGGGGGCGGCGGTGTAGACGAAACCGTGGCTGTGGTCCAGGTCCTTGAGCTCGCTGGCGTACCCCAGGCCTTGTTCCGCCACCAGGGCGTGCAGCGCGTCCCCGGACAAGGCGCGGGGCAGCGGACCCAGGCCCCGGCTGTACATCACCCGCCCGTTGCCGTCCACCACCAGCAGGCGCGGGATCAGGAATTCGGCGGCCAGGGTGTCGCCCATGTTCCGGACCAGGTCCTGGGCGGTCTCCCCCTCCCCCAGGGTGCGGGTCAGGTCGAACAGGGTGCTCAGGCGGGAAATCTGCAGGGCCAGGGCGCGGTTCTGCTCGCTGCGGTTGGACTCCAGCCGGCGCCAGGCCAGGAGCGGCGCGGAGATGGAGAGCAGCAGCACCAGGGCCGCCGGCACCCGGGGCGTGCGCACCACCAGGTGCCCGTACAGGTCCTCGCCGAAGGTCCAGGGCAGGCTGGCCCAGCCGGACCCGGGATGGGTGGGGAACGGGGCGGCGTTGCCCCGCAGGAACAGCCAGCGCCGGCCGTCCCAGAGGCCCCCCTGGGAGGACTTGGCGATGCCCAGGGCGGTGACCCCCACCAGGTGGATGAGCGCCTCCTCAGTCACCTGCTCCGGGAACGTCTCCAGGAAATCGATGATGGGCAGCAGCTCCTGGGTCCCCTCGGGAATCCGCATGGCCAGTTCCCGCAAGCGCTGGAAGGAGACGTTGGGAGCTGGGGGCGGGCCAGGGGGCGGGCCTACACGACCTTTTTCATCATGAAGCACTCGCATCCCTCGCCGGTTTCGATGAAACGGATTTCGTCCATAAAACGGCTCATCAGGAGCAGCCCCAGACCGCCCTTGCGGGGATGCTTCACGTACTCCCGGGGATCGGGCAGGACCACCTCGCCCTCCCGCAGCCCCTGGCCGGTGTGCAGGATGTGCACCTCCAGGCTCTGGGGCATGAAGCGCAGCTCGATGTCCACCAGGTGGTCCCCATCGCCCTTGTAGGCGTGGACGATCACGTTGGTCACCGCCTCGTCCACGGCGATGGAGATCTTCGCCGAGGTGGCGTCGTCCATTCCCGCCACCAGGGCGGCCCGCTTGGCCAGCCCGGTCACCAGGTTCAGGTAGCGGGTCTGGCTGGGGATGACCAGGCGGAAGGATTCAGGTTCGGCCGGGCTGCGCACTCAGGAATTCCCCTTCAAGGATCGCAATGCTTCTTCTTCGGTCGCGAACACGCGGTAGAGCTGGTTGAAGCCCAGGGTATCGAAGATCTCGAACACGTTCTTCTGGAGGTTGCACAGGAGGATTTCGCCGCCGTTGGCGCGCACCGTCTCCACCTGGCCCATGATGGCTCCCAGCCCGGCCGAGCTGATGTAGTTCAGCTGCCGGCAGTCCAGCAGGATGGTGAACTTCCCCTCCCGGACCAGGCCTTCCAGGGCCCCTTCGAACTGGCGGACCGTGTGCGCGTTGATGAAGCCTTCCGTCCGCAACACGGAGACACCATCCACTTCCCGCACCTGGATCGAAAGATCGGCCATTCGAGCGCCCTCAGCCCACGCTGAATCCTAGCGCTCCCTCGAAAGAATTGCCAGCCGTGGCCCTTCCTCCCGCAACATCGGCTAGAATTCTAGAAAAACCCGGGCCCTACATGGATGCGAGCACCCAAGCCACTTTGACGACCTTGCTTCAGCAATGGCTCGGGGAGCGCCAGCAGATGTTCCGGGACCAGGTGGCCCAGGCCTGGATCACGGCCCTGGAGGCGTTCCGGCCCGACGACGAGCTGATCGCGCGCGTCCAGGAATGCCTGGAGGCCGCCGAGCCTGAAGAGGAAGATCCGGACGAGGCCCTGGGCGCCGCCCTGGACCACTTGGCCCAGGCGGGCACCCAGAGCGAAACGCTTAAGCGACTCATAGAAGGCGCCACCCGGTTCGCCGAGCGCAGCGCCCTGTTCGTGATCAAGCAGGGGATCGCCAGCCTGTATGCCCACCGGGGCTTCGAAGCCGCCCGCCCCAGGGCGGGGGCGCCGGTGGTGCCTCCCCCGGCCCTGGAGCCGCTGGTGCAAGGCCATGGAGTGATCATCGACGCCCCGGGCCCCGCCTACGAGGCCCTGCTGGCCCCCCTGGGCCCCAAGGCCGCCGCCGTGCGGGTCATCCCCCTGCGCCTGCGCCGGAAGACCGTGGCCCTGCTCCTGGCGGACAGCGGCGCCCAGGAGCGCCTGGCCCACCCCAACCAGTTGCGGGCCCTGGTGCTGGGGGCCGAAGCCCGTCTCGCCTGGCTGTCCGCGGTCCGGGAGGAGGAGCGCCCGGCCCTGGCGGAGGCCCAGCCGTCCGTCCTCACCCAGCGCATCCCCGATCCCATCGCCGAACCCGCCACGGCCCTGGACCCGGCCGTGCGCGGCAACGCCGAGCGCAGCGCCCGGGTCCTGGTGAGCGATATGGAACTGTATTTCCCCGCCAAGCTGGCCCAGGGGCAGGCCCAGGGCAACCTGTACGCGTCCATGAAAGAGGAATTGGACCGTAGCCGGGCCTCGTTCGTGGAGCGGTACGGCGCCGAGCTGGAAAACCGCCACCAGATTTTCTACAAGACCGTCGTACAGCAGCTCTGCGCGGGAGACCCGGCGCGCCTGGGGCCCGCTCCCTGGGCGGCGCACTAGGGGCCCAGCCATTGGAAAAACATTCGGCTACCCCCGTGACAACTGCATGAAAACATGGTAAATCCTTGATCCTTTGACGGGATTGAGGGAGCCATGGCGAATTTGGGCAAGAAATGGACATGCTTTAGTTGCGCGGCCAAGTTTTATGACTTCGCCCGGCCGGAAGCCGTCTGCCCGAAGTGCGGGGCCAACCAGAAAGAGGCGCCCGCCAAGCCCAAAGCGCTGAAAAAAGAGAAGGTGGTGCTGCAGATCGATGATGATTTCGTGCCGGAGCCGGATGCGGACGCCGGCGGCGAGGACACCCTGGAGGAGAGCCTGGGCATTTCCGGAGCCCGCGCCGAGGGGGTGGATCCAGGTGACCTGCAGATGGACGACTACGACGAATGACCCGCGCCAGCGTCCCCGTCCCGTGCCCCGGCGTGGACCGGCATGCCCACCTGGAGGGCAGCCTCGATCCGGCCTGGGTGCGCCGGCGGGCCCGGGAGGAAGGCCTGGCCCCGCCCGCGGCGCTGGAGGCCCTGTGGCGCCATGAGCCGGTGCCTTTCGAAGGGTTCATCAAGGCCTTCTTCTTCGGATGCGGATTCCTGCGGGGGGCCGAGGCGGTGCGCGCGGCCGTCCTGGCGGCTGTGGGGCGCCTGCCGGCGCCGGCGCCGGGCCTGCCCCGGGGCATCGACCTGTGGGTCTCGCCCCATTTCCTGGTGAAGCAGGGCGGCTTCCTGACCCTGGATGCCCTGTGGGAGGGGCTGGACCAGGGCATCCAGGAGGCCAGCCGCCAGGGCGTCCCGGTGGCGGTCATCATCGACGCGGTGAACCATTTCGGCATCGAGCACGGGCATGAGGTGCTGGACCTGGTGCTGCCCGGACGGCCTTCCTGGGTGGTGGGGTTCTCCACCGGCGGCCTGGAGGGGGTGCCGTTCCGCCAGTGGGCGCAGGTGTTCGACCGGGCCCGCCGGGCCGGGCTGCGCCTGGCCGCCCACGCCGGGGAGAACGGGCCCGGGACCAACGTGCGGGACGCCATCCTGGACGCGGGCGTGGAGCGCATCGTCCACGGGGTGCGCGCCGCCGCCTTCCCGGACCTCGTCGCCCTGCTGGCGGAGCGGCGCACACCTCTCGACATCTGCATCACCTCCAACCGGGCGCTGGTGCCGGACCTGGGGGACCATCCCCTGCCCCGGCTGCTCCGGGCGGGGGTGCGCTGCGCCCTGGGCACCGACGATCCCGGCGTGATCCCCTGCACCCTGCCCGGAGAATGGGCCCAGGCCCAGGGCCTGGGCCTGACGGCGGCCGAGCTGACGGCAGTGCGCGCCCACGGGGACGCGGACGCCTGGTGCCTGCAGATGCGGCGGGACCGGGAATGACGCGTGATTTCCGGCCTCTTTCATGGCAAAATAGCGGTTTCGTAGTGCGCCCGTAGCTCAGCTGGATAGAGCATCAGGCTTCGAACCTGGGGGTCGGGCGTTCGAGTCGCTCCGGGCGCACCACGAGGATCCCTGGCAATTCATGCGAATGTGGCGGAACTGGTAGACGCACTGGATTTAGGTTCCAGCGGTTCATGACCATGCGGGTTCGAGTCCCGCCATTCGCACCACCTTACCGGCCCCAGTTCCTCTCTTTCAACCTGCAGCAGGAGCGCCCATGCAGTCCAGCCTCAACCACCACACCGCCACGCGGAAATCCCTCGATTTTGTCGTCCCCGCCTCGGAGGTGAACGAGGAATTCAGCAAAGTGATCACCAAGCTGACGCCCAAAGTGAAGATTCCCGGGTTCCGCCCGGGCAAGGCCCCCAAGTCGGTGCTCCTGTCCCGCTTCGACCGGGAGATCAAGTCCGAAGTGGTGGAGGCCCTGGTGGATCGGCATTTCCTGGCGGCCGCCACCGCCGCCGGGGTCCAGCCCATCTCCCGTCCGGCCCTGGACAAGGTGGAACTGCAGGAGGGCAACGACGGCAAGTTCAACGCCCAGTTCGACGTGGCCCCCCAGGTGCCGCTGCCCGGGTACAAGGGCCTGAACGTGGTCAAGAAGAAGCAGGTCATCGACGACGAGGCGGTGGCGGCGCGCCTGGAGGCCATGCGCGAGGAGGCCGCCAAGTTCATCCCCGTGGAAGACGGCGCCGCCGAACTGGGGCACTTCGTCACCCTGGACATCAAGGTGAAGCCCCAGGGCATGAAGGCCATGGAGTACAAGGACCAGGTGATCCAGCTGGCCGACGGCCGCCCCTTCGACCAGGAGATCCTGGGCATGCGGGTGGACGATACCAAGAAGTTCACCCTCACCATGCCCGAGGGGGAGGCGAACCGCCTCATGGCCGGCAAGCCCATCGCCTATGAGACCGTCATGAAGGACCTGCGGGCCAAGGTGGTGCCGGACCTGAACGACGAGTTCGCCAAGGACCTGGGCCACGCCAACGGCCTCGAGGACCTGCGCGCCGCGGCGCGCAAGGAGCTGGAGGAGAACGCCGAAGCGGACGCCATGACCCGGGCGCACCAGGGCCTCCTGGACCAGTTCCTGGACGCCAATTCCTTCGAAGTGCCCGCGTCCATGGTGGCCCTGCAGCTGAACGACTACTGCCAGGAGTTCGCCGACCTGGTGGCCCGCCAGGGGGTCGACCCCAAGAAGGTCAACTGGGAAGCCTACCGCCAGAGCCGCACCCGGGACGCGGAGCGGGCCGTGCGCTCCGGCTACCTGCTCCAGGCCATCGGCAACACCGAGGACATCCAGGTGAGCGATGCCGAGCTGGAGGCGGAGATCCGCTCCTTCATGGAGGAGCGCAAGGTCCAGCAGCCCTTCGAAGCCTTCAGGAAGAAGCTGGAGGAGACCGGCGCCGTCAACGAGATCAAGGGCCGGGTGCGCACCGACAAGATCTTCAGCCACATCATGGCCCAGGCCACGGTCACCGAGGAGCTCCTGGGCCAGGAGGCCTTCGCGGCCCTCAAGGAGCAGGAGCGCAAGCGCGAGGCGGGCGAGCCCACCGCCCGGTTCGACGTGACCGAAGGCCAGGAGGATGAGGAAGACGGCGGCCCGGCCCGGGTGGTATCGGCGGAACCCGAGCACGTGCACGGTCCCGACTGCGACCACGACCATGACCATGACCACGACCACGAGCACTGACCGTCCCCGGATCGGCATCGTCACCATCTCGGACCGGGCCAGCACAGGCGTCTACCAGGACCTGAGCGGCCCGGCCATCCGGGACACCCTGCGGGCCTACCTGGCCACCCCCTGGGAAGAAGCCTACCGGCTCATTCCGGACGAGCAGGAGCAGATCGAGGCCACCCTCAAGTCCCTGGTGGACGACCAGGGCTGCTGCCTGGTGCTCACCACCGGGGGCACCGGCCCCAGCCCCCGGGACGTGACCCCCGAGGCCACCCGGGCGGTGTGCGACAAGATCCTGGACGGGTTCGGCGAGCGCATGCGCGCCGTCTCCCTCCAGTACGTCCCCACCGCCATCCTGTCCCGGCAGCTGGCCGGGCTGCGGGGCCGCGCCCTGATCGTCAACCTCCCGGGCAAGCCCAAGTCCATCCGGGAGTGCCTCGACGCCGTGTTCCCGGCCATCCCGTACTGCCTGGAACTGGCCGGAGGACCCTCCCTGCACACCGACGAAACCGTGATCAAGGCGTTCCGGCCCAAATCCTAAGGCAGGGTGATGAAGGACTTGCCGTTGTCCGCGTCGAAATTGCCCCTGTTCAGCCGGTTCTGGAAGTTGGAACTGGGGGAGATGATCGCCGGGGTGTTCCGGGCGAAGATCTTGTTCTTCAACTGCTTGATGTTGGCCGTGAAGGTGCCGGGCTTGCCGGTGAACTTGAGGGTCAGGTCCACCCCCGCCTTCTCCGGATAGACGGCGAGGTAGTACGGCACGTTCGGCTGCATCCGGAAGGTGTCGCCCCGGTCCTTCAGTTCCTTCGCCAGGTGGGTGTAGCCCCCGGTGCCGGCGGATTCGTGCTGGTTCTTGAACACCGGCCTCTTCTCGATGGTGTAGACCTTCACCTTGCCGACCTTGTAGAAAAGGTCGCCGTAGCCCAGGGTGTACGGCTGCGGGCAGTCGACCCGGGACAGGGGGAACAGGGCGCGGTTCTCGTTGGCATCCTGCATCCCCAGGGTGGTGGCCAGCACCTCGGTGTTCTCCCGGATGATCGGGGGGGCCGCGTTGACGATGGCGTTGGTCAGTTTGTCCTTGGCCAGGCCCATGAGGTTCCGGGGCATGGCCGCGTCGATCCAGATGAAGGCGCTGGGAATGGCCACCATGGCGCCGCCCACGTGCCCGGTGCCGGTCTGGCCCACCGCCATCTTCAAGATGCCGATGGGATTGAGCCCCTGCTTCGCCCAGTCGTTGTACAGGGCCTCGGTGCCGCTGAAACTGGCGGTCTCGTCGAAGGGGTCATGCACCAGCAGCACCGGGGCGCCGGGCTTCCACCCGCCCACCAGGGAGTTCTCGTCCAGCAGCCTGCTCAGGGGGCTGGCGCGGTTGTCGATGTTGGCCTTGACCCAATTCTCGTTCAGCACGGCCCGGGCCGAGACCAGGCTGTCCTTCCTGCCGGTGAGGCGGGCCTGGATCAGGGGGGTGATCTGGTCCCCGCTCAGGTCGCCCTTGAGCCAATCCACCACGTTGCCCGTGGCGTCGGTCTTGAGCAGGTCCGGGTTGGCGGCCTCGCGGAAGGACACCGCCCCCGGGTACAGGTCCTGCCAGGCCGCCAGGAAATAGGCGGGAATGTAGGGCCGGCTGTAGGGCGTCTTGGCGTCCTCCAGGAGGTTGCGGATCTGGGTGGAGAAATCGAACGGCCCGCCCATGCAGGCGGCGCCGGTGAGCTTGAGGTCCTTGTAGCTTGGGCTGGTGGCCAGCTCCTTCACCGCCGCCATGGCGATGAAGCCCCCTTCGGAGTAGCCCACGATGTAGGTTTCCCCGTCCCAGATGTAGTTGACGTCATCAAAGATCTTGCGTCCGTCCACCGCGCCCTGGGCCGCCCGGATCAGGTCGCACACCGCCAGGGCGGTGGTCTTGGCGTGGCAGTAGGCGTGCTTCAGGGACGACGGGTCGGCGCCCATGCCGTCCCCGTCCGGCATCACCACCGCGAAGCCGCACAGTTCGGCGGCCAGGGCGCCGAGCATGGTCTCGTCGCCCTTGTTGTAGTAGGGAACGAACTTGCGCCGAGTCTCGGTGGCGTGCTGGTAGACCACCAGGGGCACCTCGACGGGCCCGTCTTCGGTCTTGCGGCTGGGCAGGAACACCCGCCCGGAATAGACCCGCTCCCGCCCCGAGGCGTCCCTGGAGGCATAGCGCAGCTTCCGGGAGGGCACCAGGGCGGAGACGTGCTCCTGGAGCATCTGCTGGAACACCACCATGGGCCCGAGCACCCGGAAGTCCTCGGCGCGCTTGCCCAGGTCCGCGGCGACTTTCGATTCCCACTGGGTCTTCCACTCCTTCACCGGGGTGACTTCCACATCCCCCAGTTCCACCAGGGTGCCGGGGGCGGCGGCCGGGGCCGGCACCAGGAAAGCGGCGGCCAAGGCAAGGACGCAGAACCAGCGGGAGGTTCCCGGGCGAAGGAGGCTGGACATGGGCGGCCCTCCATCTTAATAATTATTTAATAATAGGACCGAACCGCAAGGAAGCAACCGCCCGCCGCCGGACCGGCGGGGACTGAAGGCCAAATGGTTCAATTCCCATCCACCAGGCCAGGACAACCGAATGGACAGAGGAGCGTCGGGACCCGGACCCCTGATAGAACAATTCTTAAATAACATGGCTTACGGGGGTGCCAACCTTCAGCCGTGCCTTGATTTCTCCTATTGACTGGGTTGTCTTCCGAAGAGGCCGAAGCCACCCATTTGGTCATGACCTTTCAGTTTTTATCCATTTTTTCATCCCCGTTGATCTGCGTTCATCCCCGTCGGAACCTGCTTCGGGTGTGCCGACAGGTAAGGAAGGGCAAGGATCCAGGTTCGGCGGTTGAGCCTGAGCCGGGAGGCTGGAAACGGGGATGTGGACTTGTAAGTGGATGAGGTCCAGTAACCTGCGCCGCGGTTGCTCCAGCGTTGGCTCGACGGGGATGAACATGGATGAACGGGGATCAATAAAGATGAAATGAAAAAATACCTTGTGACACCGACGCTTCTTCGAGCTGGCAGTGCCACCGGAATACGACCGGGTCGGAGTTGAGATCCTGGAGGCAGTGCATGATCCTGGACTTCAGTTCAACCTTCGAGGCCACCCGGATCCCCTGGGCACGGTCCGGGCCATCCTGGCGAAAAGCACTTCCGCCAGGTCCAGCCAGGACCCTCTCTTTGGCATGGACACGAACTCGAATCGGTTGGGCCGGGTCTTAAAGCAGGCCGTCGGAGGTTTAATTTAAAGTAATTTTGGAATCTTCCTACTCGCCGGAGCCGCCGGTCATGGGCCGGGGATCCAGCAGGGCGTCCAGTTCCGCTTCGGCGAGCAGGCCCTCCTCCAGCACCACCGCCTTCAGGGACCGGTTCTCCCGGTGCGCCCGGGTGGCGAGACGGGCGGCCTGCTCGTAGCCGATGCGGGGCACCAGGGCGGTGACGGTCATGAGGGTGCGCTCCAGGAGGTCCTGGATGCGCTGGCGGTCCGGTTCGATGCCCCGCACGCAGTGGCGGGTGAAACCGGCGCAGGCGTCCGCCAGCAGCCGGATGGACTGGAGCAGGGCGTGGCCCAGCACCGGCATGCAGGTGTTCAGCTCGAACCGGCCGCCGGCGCCGGCGGTGGCCACGGTCACGTCGTTGCCCAGGACCCGGGCGCCCACCATGATCACCGCTTCGCACTGGGTGGGGTTGACCTTGCCGGGCATGATGGAGCTGCCCGGCTCGTTGGCGGGCAGCCGGATCTCCCCCAGGCCGCACCGGGGGCCCGAGGCCATGAGGCGCAGATCCTCGGCGATCTTCACCAGGCTCACCGCCAAGGTGCGCAGGGCCCCGTGGGCGAACACGCAGGCGTCCCGGCCGGCCATGGCTTCGAACCGGTCCGGGGCCGGGCGCAGGGCCAGGCCGGTGGTTTCCCCCAGGCAGGCCACCGCCCGCCGGCCGAACCCGGGCGGGGCGTTGAGGCCGGTGCCCACGGCGGTGCCTCCCAGGGGCAGTTCCAGGAGCCCGTCCAGGGCCGTGTCCAGGCGCGCCAGGCCATGCTCCATCTGGCTGGCGTAGCCCCCGAACTCCTGGCCGAGGGTCACCGGCACCGCGTCCTGGAGGTGGGTCCGCCCCACCTTGACGATGTCCCGGAACTGCGCCGCCTTGGCCCCCAGGGCCTGGGCCAGGTCCCGGACCGCGGGCGCCAGGGCGTCCCGCATCTCCAGGGCCGCGGCCAGGTGGATGGCGCTGGGGAACACGTCGTTGCTGCTCTGGGAGCGGTTCACGTGGTCGTTGGGATGGGCCGGCCGGTGGGAGCCCCGGGGCTCCCCGGCCAATTCGCTGACCCGGTTGGCGATCACCTCGTTCACGTTCATGTGGCTCTGGGTGCCGGACCCGGTCTGCCACACCACCAGGGGGAAATGCTCATCCAGGGCCCCCGCCGCCACCTCCTCGGCCGCCCGCATGATCAGGGCCCCCACGGCCGGATCCAGGACCCCCAGTTCCCCGTTGACCCGGGCGCATACCTGCTTGATCCGCCCCAGGGCGTGGATCAGGGGCGCGGGCAGGCGCTCCCCGCCGATGCGGAAGTGCTCCAGGGAGCGCTGGGTCTGGGCCCCCCAGTAGGCCCAGGCGGGCACCACCACATCGCCCATGCTGTCGTGTTCGATGCGGGTGTCCATGGCCCAGAAGATAGGAGGCCGGGACCGGCGCGCCAGTCCGATTACCTATCCGCGGGCATGGGCCCGGTGCCGCTCCAGGATCCAGGCCACCACCTGCTCCGGGGTCAGCCGGCTGGAATCCAGTTCCACCGCGTCGTCCGCCCGGCGCAGGGGCGACACGGCCCGGGTGGAGTCCGCCTGGTCCCGGCGCTGGATGTCCGCCGCCACCTCCTCCAGGGGCTGGGGCGTGCCCTGCTCCAGCAGGTCCTTGAACCTCCGCTCGGCCCGGGCGGCGATGCTGGCGGTGAGGAAGATCTTGCAGCAGGCGTCCGGGAACACCACGGTGCCGATGTCCCGCCCGTCCACCACCCAGCTCCCCGTGCGGCCGATGCGCCGCTGCTGGTCCACCAGCACCTGGCGCACCCGGGGGTCGGCGGACACGTAGGACGCCATGCTGGAGATCTCCGGGGTGCGGATGGCCTCGCTCACGTCCTCCCCGCCCAGGAATTCCCGGGCGCCCCGCTGCTGGATGTCCAGGCCCGCCAGCAGCCGCTCCACCTCGCCCGGGTCGGCCAGGTCCAGCTTGTTGCGCTTGAACGCCAGGGCACAGGCCCGGTACATGGCTCCCGTGTCCAGGTAGCTCCAGCCCAGCTCCTGGGCCAGGCGCTTGGCGGTGGTGGACTTGCCGACCCCCGAGGGGCCGTCGATGGCGATGAGCGGGAGTGCGGGCATAGACCCCTTTCCGGTACGGATCGGCTTGCTACCATTCTGCCTCATCCGCCCGAAAGCCATCAAACGGCCGGGTTTCCTTCCAATGAAAAAATCAAAGGGCCGGCTGGGCGCCTTCGTTCGACCCCTCCGAATCGATCACGCAGAGGACCTGGCGCATTTCCACGTTGTCCCCCTGCTTCACGTTCATCTGGGTGATGACGCCGCCGGTCCTGGCCTGGAGTTCGTTCTGCATCTTCATGGCTTCCAGGATGATCACCGTCTCGCCCGGTTCCACCCGGTCCCCTTCCGTCTTGAGGATCTTGAGGATCAGTCCGGGCATGATGGCGGTGAGCGCGCCGGCCTCCTCGGCGGCGCCGGCGGTGGCCTTGCGGGGCCGTCCGGCGGCCTTGGGCTCCTCCAGGCCCTGGGCCTGGACGGGGTAGGCGATGCCGTCCACTTCCGCGGTGCCGTTGCCCAGCTTCACCAGGTGCGGGCTGCCGGCCACGGTGATCTGGTTCTCCTTGCGCTCGAAGGCGAACTCCATGCCGTTGACCACCATCATGCCTTCCCGGCGCTCCAGTTCGTAGGCCTGGCCGTCCAGCACCAGCTTGAACTTGTTGTTGGCCATCTCACCACCCCCTCTGGATGCCCGCGCGCGCGGCCAGCTTCCACATGGATCCTCCCTGGGCCGGTCCCGCGGCCGCCACCGGCTTGGCCTCCCTGCCCACGGCCTGCTGGTAGAGGGCCTCGCCGATGGCGGCGGCCAGCTCCTCCTTGCCGCCCAGGCCCTGCCGGCGCCGTTTGAGGAAGGGCCGGGCGATCTGGGGGAACAGGGCGTAGGACATGACATCCTCGTCCGACTGGGCCAGGTCGCCGATCTCCTGCCTGGCGTCCTCCCAGGCCGGGGCCAGCATGTCGGCGGGACGGCAGGTGATGGGCTCCTCGTCGCCGATGGCCAGCTTCTGGATCTCCGGGTCCATGGGCGCCGGGGGCCTGCCGTAGTAGCCCCGGAAGTACTGCTTCACCTCTTCGGGGATCACCTTGTAGCGCTGCCCCAGCAGGACGTTCAGGGTGGCCTGGGTGCCCACGATCTGGCTGGAGGGGGTCACCAGGGGCGGGTAGCCCATGTCCTTGCGCACCCTGGGGATCTCGTCCAGCACGTCGTAGTACTTGTCCATGGCGCCGTTCTGGCGCAGCTGGCCCACCAGGTTGGAGAGCATGCCCCCGGGCACCTGGAACTGCAGCACGTTCACGTCCACCGGGGGCACGCCCGCCTCGAAGCTCGCGTACTTCTTGCGCACCTCGGTCATCTTGCGGGCCAGGTCGGCCAGGGCGTCCAGGTCCAGGCCGGTGTCCCGGGGCGTTCCCTTCAGGGCGGCCACCAGGGTCTCGGTGGGGGGCTGGGACGTGGACATGGACATGGCCGAGATGGCGCAGTCCACCACGTCCACGCCCGCCTCGGCGGCCTTGAGCAGGGAGGCGGTGCCGAAGCCGGAGGTGTAGTGGGTGTGCAGCTGCACCGGCAGGCCCACTTCCTCCTTGAGGGCCTTCACCAGGCTGTAGGCGATGTAGGGGCTGATCATCCCGGCCATGTCCTTGACGGCGATGGAGTCGGCGCCCATGGCCTTCAGGTCCCGGCCCATCTGCACGAAGGCGGCGTCGGTGTGCACCGGGCTGATGGTGTAGGAGATGGTCCCCTGCACGTGCCCGCCCTCGCGCTTGGCGATCTTCATGGCCTGCTCCATGTTGCGCAGGTCGTTCAGGGCGTCGAAGATGCGGAACACGTCGATGCCGTTCCTGCGGGCCAGGACGATGAACTTCTTCACGATGTCGTCCGGGTAGTGCTTGTAGCCCAGCACGTTCTGCCCGCGCAGGAGCATCTGCAGGCGGGTCTTGGGCATGGCCTTGCGCAGGGCGCGCAGGCGCTCCCAGGGGTCCTCCCCCAGGAACCGGATGGCCGTGTCGAAGGTGGCGCCGCCCCACACTTCCAGGGACCAGTAGCCGATCTCGTCCAGGACCGGGCAGAAGGGCAGCATGTCCTCGGTGCGCATGCGCGTGGCCAGCAGGCTCTGGTGCGCGTCCCGCAGGAGGGTCTCGCAGATCATCAATTTGGTCGGCATGTCGCGCTACTCCACTTCGGACGGGTGGGGGAACATTTCCTTGGGCTTCACCATCAGCACCAGGGCACCCTCCAGGGACTCGGAGGAGTGGGTGGTGTAGGCCCGCACCACCGTGCATTCCCCCTTCTCGAGGGAGATCGGGGGGGCGTTCTTGAACCGGATGGTGATCGCGCCCTCCAGGACCAGGTACAGCTCATCCTGGATGTGCCGGTGGAACGGGTACGTCTCCTTGAAGTTCATGATGTAGGCGGCGTGGTCGTTGACCTGCCCCAGTTCCAGGTGGCTGTACGGGGTGGTGAGGAGTTTGGCGAGTTCGGCGATGCTGGTCTTGTGTGCCATGGTGTCCCCCTCCGCTCACAAAGGCATGGTGCTGTGCTTGCGCGGCGGATTGCTGTCGCGCTTGTTGCGGGTGACCTTCAGGGCTTCGATGAGCTTGGGCCGGGTCTCGCACGGGTCGATGACGTCGTCCAGGTAGCCCCGGGAGGCGGCCACGAAGGGATTGGCGAACTTGTCCTTGTAGATCTCGATCAGCTCGGCGCGCTTGGCGGCGGGATCGGCGGCCTCGGTCATCTCCTTGCGGTAGATGATGTTCACGGCGCCGTCGGGCCCCATGACGGCAATCTCGCCGGTGGGCCAGGACACGTTGTAGTCGCCGCGGATGTGCTTGGAGCTCATCACGTCGTAGGCGCCGCCGTAGGCCTTGCGGGTGATCACCGTGAGCTTGGGCACGGTGGCCTCGCAGTAGGCGTAGAGCAGCTTGGCGCCGTGCAGGATGATGCCGCCGTGCTCCTGGTCCACGCCGGGCATGAACCCGGGCACGTCCACGAAGGTCACCAGCGGGATGTTGAAGGCGTCGCAGAAGCGCACGAACCGGGCGCCCTTGATGGAGGCCTTGATGTCCAGCACCCCGGCCAGGACCATGGGCTGGTTGGCCACGATGCCCACCGTGTGCCCGTCCAGGCGCGCGAAGCCGACGAGCATGTTGCCCGCGTAGCCGGCGTGGACTTCCAGGAACTCGCCGTTGTCCACCACGTGGCCGATGACCTCGTGCATGTCGTAGGCCTTGTGCGCATCGGTCGGGACCAGGTCCTCCAGGGCCGTTTCCTTGCGGTTGGGGTCGTCGCCGGTGTCCACCCGGGGCGGATCCTCCATGTTGTTGCTGGGCAGGTAGCCGAGCAGATGGCGGATGGAAGCCAGGCAGTCCGCCTCGTCCTCGGCGGTGAAGTGGGACACGCCGCTCTTGGTGGCGTGGATGGCGGCGCCGCCCAGGTCGTCCATGGACACGTCCTCGTGGGTGACGGTCTTCACCACGTCCGGACCGGTGATGAACATGTGGCTGGTCTTCTTCACCATGAAGATGAAGTCCGTGAGGGCCGGGCTGTACACCGCGCCCCCGGCGCAGGGTCCCATGATGGCGCTGAGCTGGGGCACCACCCCCGAGGCCAGGGTGTTGCGCAGGAAGATGTCCGCGTACGCCCCCAGGCTCACCACGCCCTCCTGGATGCGGGCGCCGCCGCTGTCGTTGAGGCCCACCACCGGCACCCCGTTCTTGACGGCCAGGTCCATGACTTTGCAGATCTTCTCGGCGTGGACCTCGCCCAGGGACCCGCCCAGCACGGTGAAGTCCTGGCTGAACAAGTAGATGGGACGCCCTTCCACGGTGGCCCAGCCGGTCACCACGCTGTCGCCCAAGAAGTGCTTCTTGTCCATGTGGAAATCATGGGTACGGTGGGTGACGAAGGCGTCCAGCTCCCGGAAGGAGCCTTTGTCCACCAGGGCTTCGATGCGTTCCCGGGCGGTCATCTTGCCCTTGGCGTGCTGGGCTTCGATGCGCTCCACGCCTCCGCCGAGCAACGCGTCCTTGCGCAGCTTCTGCAGCATTTCCTCTTTAGCCTTGGTATCCATCCAGCGTCCTCCTGGGATCCGGTTGATCCGTTGCGGAAATCGCTCCGGCCAGGGCCTGGACTTCCGCTCAAGGTTATCAATACCTGCCAAAGACCCATTGTAGGGACCTTCGGGAAAAACCACCCCGCACCCGTGATAATGGACACAGCCGGGAGGGCGGGCCGGCGCGGTTCCCGGCCCACGGAAATAACAAGACACTGCTATCAGAAAGCCTTAGGATTAACCGCAAAATCACCCTGGAGCCGTTCTCATGAGCCATCCTTTCCAACACTTCGTGGATGAGTTCGTTCAGATGGTGGACGAGGCCCGGGGCCTGCCCCTGGGCGGCCTGCCGCCGGCGCCGGCGCCGCGGCTGCTGGACAACGCGCCCCGGGCCCTGGTGTTCGCGCCCCACCCGGACGACGAGAGCATCATCGGCGCCCTGCCCCTGCGCCTGCGGCGGGACCTGCACTTCCGGGTCTCGGTGGTGGCCGTGACCCAGGGCAGCAGGGTGGACCGGCAGGCGGCGCGGCTGGAGGAGATGCGCGGCGCATGCCACTTCCTGGGCTTCGAACTGATCACCACCGGCCCTGGCGGCCTCAGCGGCATCAACCCGCGCACCCGGGAGGCCAAGCCCGGAGCCTGGGAGGACGCGGTGATCTTCATCCACCAGGTCCTCGCCTACCACCGGGCGGCGGTGATCTTCATGCCCCACGACCAGGACCAGAACAGCACCCACGTGGGCACCCACCACCTGGTGGTGGACGCCATGCGCAGCATGCGCCCGGGCTTCCGCTGCAAGGTGGTGGAGACGGAATTCTGGCGTCCCATGGCCGACCCCAACCTGATGGTGGAGTCCAGCCCCGCCGAGGTGGCCGACCTGGTGGCCGCCGTCTCCTTCCACAAGGGCGAGGTGGCGCGCAGCCCCTACCACCTGGTCCTGCCTTCGTGGATGGCCGACAACGTGCGCCGGGGCAGCGAACTGGTGGGGGGCCAAGGCACGCCGGCCCAGGCCTTCCATTTCGCCACCCTGTACCGCCTGCGGGAGTGGGCCAAGGGCGACTTCTCCCCGGTGCTGAACGCCCCGCGGGTCATCCCCTCCGGCCCGGGCCTGGCGCCCTTGTTCAAGCCGTAGCAAGATCCGGATTGAGGAGGGTGCCTGGATCCCGGATCCTTTGGGGGAGGGAGGGGGCCATGTCCCAGAGCGATTTCACCCGGGTGGCCGAGGCCATCCGCTACCTTAGCGGGCAGGTGCGGGAGCAGCCCTCCCTGGCGGAGGTGGCCGCCCGGGCCGGGGTCAGCGAATTCCACTTCCAGCGCATCTTCCAGAAATGGGCGGGCGTCAGCCCCAAGCGGTTCCTGCAGTTCCTGACCCTGCGGGACGCCAAGGAGCTGCTGCTGGAGTCCCGGTCGGTGCTGGAGGCCAGCCTGGAGGTGGGGCTCTCCAGCCCCAGCCGCCTGCACGACCTGTTCGTGTCCGTGGAGCGCATGACCCCGGGGCAGTTCAAGGAGCAGGGCGAAGGCCTCACGCTGCGCTGGGCGGTGGCGCCGACCCCGTTCGGCCCGGCGCTCTTCGCCACCCTGGAAGACCGGCTGTGCGCCCTGGCCTTCCAGGAGGGGACGGCGCTGGACGAGCTGGAGGCGCGCTGGCCCAGGGCCCGGCTCCAGCGGGACCCGGAGGCGGTGGCGCCGTTCGTCCGGACCCTGGAGAGCCGCCTGCGGGGCGAGCCGGCCCGGCCCCTGGCCCTGGCCCTCAAGGGCACCCCGTTCCAGCTCAAGGTCTGGGAAGCCCTGCTGCGGATCCCGGAAGGGCGGGTGCTGGCCTACGGGGACCTGGCCCGGCGGGTGGGCGAGCCCGGCGCCAGCCGCGCCATCGGCGCCGCCGTGGGCCAGAACCCGGTGGCCTGCCTGATCCCCTGCCACCGGGTGATCCAGGCCAGCGGCGCCCTGGGCGGCTACCACTGGGGCGCCGGCCGCAAACGGGTGCTCCTGGCCCTGGAACGGGCGCGGCAGGGCGTAGCCTAGGGAGCCTGTCCAAGTACTAGTCGGCCCAGCGTCGGGGCCGACTAGTGCTTGGACAGGCTCCTCCTAGTTTTTCGCCAGCATGCCCCGCAGCAGATCCACCGCCGTGCCCAGCAGGCTGTCGGCGAAGGGCAGGTCGAACAGGGCCATGGACGGGTCCTTGAGCATCTGCCGCACCGCGGGCGGGCGGGCCGCCATGAGCTGGCTGGCGATCACCAGGCCGTGGAAGCGGATGAGGTAGGCCATGCCCCGCCCCGGAGGCAGCCCGGGCAGGACCCGCTCCAGGCGCCGGCCCACCTGCACCACGCTCTCCTGCAGGAAGCGGGCGAAGGCGTGCGCCTCGGCGGCCGGGATGTTCCGTTCCAGGACTCCGTGCAGCAGGGCCTGGAGCCCGGGGAGCAGGGGGCGGGCCACCAGTTCCCGCACCAGTTCCCGGGCCACGGCGGCGGGGTCGGCGCCGGTGGGAGTGTCGTCCAGCACCCGGGCCGCCGCCTGGAACCAGGCTCCCAGTTCCGTCTGCAGCACCGCCAGGAACAGCGCCTCCTTGGTCGGGAAATAAAGGTAGAGGGTGCCTTTGCCCAGGCCCAGGCGCTGCGCCAGGTCGATCATGTGCAGGTCCGGGAAGGGAGTTTCCCGGAACATCTGCAAAGCGCCGGCCAGGATGGCCTGGCGGCGGATTTCCTTTTCCTCGGGACGGTAAGCGCGGAGCATATCAGTCACTCGTATCCCTAATGCTGACTCTGGGTCATTTAAATACTCCATTATGCCCCAAAAGGCGGCTGCCCCTGGCCGGAACTTGTTATCGTGGACGGTTCTTTTGGAACTCCGTGCCACCATTAATGTTGGCAACCTTATTCGCAAGGAGATGAACTTAATGGTTCGATATACGCATGTCTCCCGTCTTACGGCCCTGGCCTTGGTGCTGGGCGGAATGCTGGCGCCCCGGGCCGCCGCTTCGGGCTTCCAGCTGCGGGACCAGAGCGCCAGCGGCCAGGGCAACGCCTACGCCGGCATCAGCGCCGGGGGCTCCGACATCAGCAGCATGTTCTTCAATCCCGCCACCCTGATCCGGTTCAACGGCAACCGGCTGCAACTGGGCCTCACCGAGATCATGCCCAGCTCCCGGCTCCAGGACGGCGCCGCCAGCCGGCCGGGGCTGCCCCCCGCGGTCGGGCCCAGCACCATCAGCGGTCCCACCAGCTCCGGGAACATCGCCTCCAGCGCCACCCTGCCCATCCTCTACGCCCTGTGGTCCGTGTCCGACGACTTCAAGCTGGGCCTGGCGGTGAACGTGCCCTTCGGCCTCACCACCGAGTACGACCCCACCTGGGCCGGGCGCTACCACGCCATCCGGTCCCACCTGGAGACGGTGGACATCGCCCCCACCCTGGCCTACCGCCTGGACGAGCGCTGGTCAGTGGGCGTGGCGCTGGTGGCCCGGCGGGCCAAGGCCCAGCTGAGCGAGGGCATCGACCTGGGCGGCCAGGCCCAGGCGCAGGTCCTGGGCAGCGGGCTGTCCGACACCTTGGATGGCCAGACCATCGTCTCCGCGGGCAGCGCCGACGGCGACGCGACGGTGAACGGCACCGGCTGGGCCTACGGCTACCGCCTCGGGTTCCTGTACGAACCGGCCCCCACCTTCCGCATGGGCCTGGGCTACCAGTCGGCGGTGCGGGAGACCATCAAGGGCGAAGCCACCTTCAACACCCCCGACCTGACCCCGGCGGTCCAGGCGCTCACGCTCGCCAACCCCGGCAACCAGGCGGAGGTCGCCAACCTGGCCGCCTCCTGGCAACGGGCCGTCACCGACAATTCCGTCTCGGCGGTGCTGCGCCTGCCCGCCACCCTGTCCCTGGGGGCCGCCTGGGACCTGTCCGGCACCTTCACCCTGGCCTCCGAATTGGCCTGGACCAAGTGGTCCTGCTTCCACGAGCTGCGGGTGCGCTTCCCGAACCCTTCCTTCCAGCCGGACAACGTCACCGTGGAGAACTGGAAGGATTCCTGGTTCTTCGCCGTGGGCGGCACCTGCCATCCGGAAGGCCCCTGGACCTACCGCCTGGGCGTGGCCCTGGACCGGACCCCCGTGCCCGACGCCACCCGCACCCCCCGCATCCCCGACTCAAACCGCACCTGGCTCTCCGCCGGGGCGAGCTACCAGTTCACCAAGACCTTCGGGATCGACGCGGGCTACAGCCACCTGTTCTGCAAGGACGCCCCGGTCAACCTGTCGGCGGGGAACAATCCCGCCAATGCCGGCCAGTATTTCGACGGCAACCTGACCGGCACCTACAAGAACAGCATCGACATCCTGGCGATCCAGGCGCGGCTGGTCTTCTAGCTGGGCCTGGCGAATCCGCTTGGCCTGGACGACATGGAAAGACCTGTGAAGCTTGCGGAAGCGATTCCCGCAGTCCGCCCCGAAGGCACCGATACCTTGGTTCTTTGGTCGGCCTCGACGAGCCGGCGAGCGTTTCGCCAGACCGCGCCGTGCGCGGCCTGACGAAACCGAGCACCGGCGGGGCGGCGCGACGACCGGGAACCCGGCCGATGGGCTTGCCGCCGACCGGGACACGGACGCTCCCGTTGAGCTGGGAGCCCTTCAAGGATCCTGCCGCTTGAACCGGACCTCGGCTGAGGCCCCGAGCAGGCCGAAGCCGGCGTCGAGGGTCAGGGCCAGGAGTCCGGCCAGGATCGCCCCTTCCGCCAGGAACCCGTTGTTCTGGGTGACCAGGCCCGAAAGGATGGGGGCGCCCAGCCCGCCTGCCCCGATCGCGGCGCCGATGGCGGCCGTCCCTACATTGACCACCGTGGAGGTCCTGACCCCGGCCAGGATGAACGGCCGGGACAGGGGCAGTTCCACCTGCCACAGCGCCTGGCCGGGGCGGAAGCCCAGGCCCTGGGCGGCGTCCCGGGTGGCGGAGGGCACCGCGAGCAGGGCCTCCACCGTGTTGCCGAACACCGGCAGGATGCCGTAGAGGGCGAGGGCCACCCAGGCGGGGCCGAGCCCGAAGCCCAGGACCGGGACCATCAGGATGAGCACGGCAGTGGGCGGGAAGGTCTGGCCGATCGAGGTCAGGGTCCGGGCCAGGGGGAGAAAGGCCTGACCCCACCGCCGGGTCACGGCGATCCCCAGGCCAAGGCCGATGGCGAGGGCCACCAGGCTGGAAAGGCCCACCAGCACCAGGTGCTGGGCCAGGAGCCCCAGCGGGCTCGCCCGGGGATAGAGGGGCCAGGGCCATAACCCCGGAAACGCCGCCAGGAGCGCCAGGACGCCGCCGAACCCGGCCAGGGACATCCAGTCCCTCATGGGGCGGTCGCCCCGGACCGGGCCCAGGCCTCGAGATCCCGCCGGTGCAGCCATCCAGTGATCCGCTCCTGCCGGTTCTTCAACGGGACGATGTCGGTGCCGGATCCCAGGAAATGCGACAGCACCAGCCGCAGGTCCAGGTCCTCGGCCAGGGCGGCCGCTGCGCCGGCGGCCAGGGCGCCCGCACCGGGGCCGGCGGCCCGGGCCAGGGTCGATGCGGGAACCCGGCTCAACCGTTTCAAGGTCCGGTCCTGACCCAGGAACTCGCCGACGAAAGGGTTCGCCGGGGCCTCGAGCAGCACCTCGGTCCGGTCGTACTGGACCAGGCGCCCCTCCTTGAGCAGAGCGATCCGGTCGCCCAGCCGGACCGCCTCGTCCACATCGTGGGTGACGAAGACCACGGCCTTCTTCAGGCGCCGCTGGATCTCCAGGAATTCCCCCTGGATCCGGTGCCGGCCCAGGGGGTCGACGGCACTGAAAGGTTCGTCCATCAGGAGGATGGGCGGATCCGAAGCCAGCGCCCGGGCCACCCCCACCCTCTGGGCCTCGCCGCCGGAAAGTTCGTGGGGGTAGCGGCCGCCGAAGGTCCGGGCCGGGAGCCCGACCAGGTCCATCACCTCCTCCACCCGGGCGGAGATCCGGCCCCGTTCCCAGCCCAGCAGCCGGGGCACCGTGGCCACGTTGTCCCGGACCTTCCAGTGGGGGAACAACCCCACGCTCTGGATCACGTAGCCGATGTTCCGGCGCAGCGCCTCGGGCCGGTAGGAGCGGACATCCCGGCCGTCCACCAGGATCCGGCCGGAGGTGGGTTCCAGCAGACGGTTGACCAGTCTCAGCAGGGTGGACTTGCCGCTGCCCGAAGGCCCCAGGAGGATGCAAAGTTCGTGGTCGGCCAGCGTGAGGTCGATGCCGGCCAGCGCCGCGGTGGCGCCGAACCGGCGGGAAACGCCTTCGAACGTGATCATGGTCGCGCTCCTCGGGGCCGGGACAGGAAGCCCAGGACCTGGTCGGCCGCCAGGGCCAGGGCCACCACCGGCAGGGTGCCCAGCAGGACCAGATCCATGGCGGTCTGGCCCAGGCCCTGGAAAATGAAGGTGCCCAGTCCGCCCGCGCCGATCAGGGCAGCGACCACGGTATTGCCCACCGTCTGGACGGTGGCGATCCGGATCCCGGCCAGCACCGCCGGCCAGGCCAGGGGCACTACCACCCCCAACCCCAGCTGCCATTCGGACATGCCCATGCCCCGGCCCGCGTCCAGCACGGCCTGGGGCATCTCATCGAGAGCGGTGAGGGTGTTGCGGGCGACGGGCAGGGTTGCGTACAGGCTCAGGGCGATGAGGGCCGGTGCGGGGCCGATGCCCTTGATGCCCCAGGCCCGGAGCGACGGGAACCGGGCGGACAACCATGCCAGAGGCAGGATCAGCAGGCCGAAAAGGGCGAGGCTGGGCAAGGTCTGCAGAGAATTGAGCGTGAAAAACCCGCCCAGGCGCCAGCCCGGGGAGCGGTGGGCCGCGACGCCCAGAGCCAGCCCCAGCACGGTCCCGGCCATGACCGCGCCACCGGTGAGGGTCAGGTGCCGGGTGAATTCGGTGCCGAAAGCAGAACCGAGGCTGCGCGCCTCCCGGACCAGGCTGAGGGCGTCGAACCAGCCCCGGGCCAGCCCGGCGACCCCCAGGCCAAGGGCGGGCAGAAGGCCCAGGGCCCGCACCAGGATCCCGGAAGGCATGGCGATGCCCGCCACCAGTGCGCCGAGCAGGGTCAACCAGAACCCGGCGCCCAACGTCACCCGCGCGACCGCATCGGCTCCCGCCAGGGCCCAGGAGACCCGGGCGGCGCCCGCCAGGGCCGCCAGGACCGGCACCGGGACCAGGAGCCAGGCCCAGCGGGCCGCGGCAGCCCGCCGGACCGAAGGGGGCAGGCAGGCGAAAGCTCCAATCCCCAGCCAGCCCGCCAGGAGGCCGAGGGCCGCGGGCAGGCTGGCCGGAATCAGGAACCAGCCGGTCCCGCCCACGATCCGGTTGGGAGCGAACTGATAGAAGGGAACCAGGAAGGCCGATCCGGCCCCGGCCAGGGCCAGGGCGGCCAGGACCGGGTCGACCCGGGGGGACCCGGGGGCGGCGAGGGCCAGGGGGCGCATGGGGCGCCCCGCTACTGCCCCAGCCCCTGGGCCTTGAGCCAGCTGGCGGCCACGGCCGCGGCCGGCTCCCCATTGACGGCGACCCGGCCGTTCAGGGTCTGGAGGGTCACCAGGTCGAGCCGGGTGAATACGGCGCCCAGGAGCTGGCCGATGGCCGGGTAGCGGTCGAGCACCTCCTGGCGGATGATCGGGGCGGGTTCGTAGATCGGCTGCACCCCCTTGGTGTCGGCCAGGACCACCAGCCCCAGGGCCGCCAGGGAACCATCCGTGCCGTAGGCCATGGCGGCGTTCACGTGGTCGGTCCCCTCGGCGGCGGCCTTCTCGGTCAGGGCCGTGTTGCCCCCGGGCAGGGACAGGAGCTGGTCGGGCTTGAGGCTGAACCCATAAGTCTTCTGGAACGCCGGGAGAGTGTCGGGCCGGCTGATGAATTCCTCGCTGGCGGCCAGCTTGAAGGGCTTGCCGGCCTTGAGGTAGCTGGCCAGGTCTTCGAGGCTGGTCAGATGGTTCTCGGCGGCCAGGTCCTTCCGGACGGCGATGGCCCATGTGTTGTTGGCCCGGGCCGGGGTCAGCCAGACGATGCCGTTCTTCTCCAGGTCCAGCTTCTTCACGGTCTCATAGCCCTTCTGCTCGTCCTTCCACAACGTCGGATCGGTGCCGGGGAAGAAATACTCGCCGTTGCCGGTGTACTCGGGATAGAGGTCGATCTCCTTGGCGGCGATGGCCTTGCGGACCACATCGGTGGTGCCGAAGCCGACCTTGTCAGTCACCGGGATCTGGTTGGCGGTGAGGACCTGGACGATGATCTTGCCGAGGACCGAACCTTCGGTGTCGATCTTGGAGGCGACCACCACCGGGGCATCGGCGGGGTAGGCGGCGGCCGCAAGGCTCAGGGCAGCAAGCAATGCAATGCTTCTCATGGGATCCTCCTGGAACGGCCGCTTGCCGGGGTCGGGTTGCGGGACGACAGATAATAGATAATCCAGCCGGCCGCGCGCGCCACCGGCGCGGGCAGGACCGGTTCCTGGAGGAAGGCTGCCAGGGTATCGAGCACGATGCTCCAGGCCGAGGGAGGAAGCCCGTCATCACGGCGGAGCGTAAGGCCGAGATTGTGCGCCTGACCACCCAGGAGAAGCCGAACCATGCCACGCCTTGGTCCTTGCACACCCTGGCAAAGGCCACAGGCCTGAGCACCTTCGCGGTGTGGACGATCTGGAAGGCAAACGGCCTCAAGCCGCACCTGGTCAGGGCCTTCAAGGTCAGCAAGGACCCCCAGTTCAGCGCAAAGGTGGAGGATATCGTCGGCCTCTATCAAGCCGTTCGAAGGTGATGTCCAGGTGGACCTCCAACAGAACGCGGTGTCCCTTCTGGCGCAGGGCATGGGCCAGGCAGAGCTTGTAGGGCTGTTGGTAAAGTCCGACCCCGAGGGTATTGTGAACGTGAATGGCGGATTCAATGATGGAGCGGGTCAGATCGCCATGGGGGCGGTCATCGGGATTACATGGGGGCATGCCAGGTCTCCTGGCGATGGGATTCCAGAAACCCGTGGACGTTCCCCGTTCCGGGACGTACCAAAGGCGTCGAGCCCGGGCCCGTCAAGGGAGGGGCCGTCGGGGACCCTCGCGCTTGCGCGAGGAAGCCCCGGCGGTCCCGACCGCGCAGGGCGCAGCCCTGCGGGCCACGCAGTGGCCAGGGCCTGGGCGGAATGGGCCGGCGCCTCGAATAGCGAAGCACGCTCAGCGTCCTCAGCGCCTCGGTGTGCTCGGCGTACGTGTTCTTTGCTTGCACCTTCCGTAATGAAGGGGCGCAACATGGTGGTACCGGTGATTCGATCGGCCTCCAGGCTAGGTTCTGCGCAGCCGCGCCAGGACCTGGGCCCGGGCCTCCAGGGAGCCGGCCTTGCCCTGGAACAGGCGCCCGGAACCGCCGCCCCGGGCGGAGAGGAGGGCCGCGGCTTCCCGGCCCAGGGCGGCGGTGTCCACCGGGGAGGCTGCGCCGGAGGCCAGGACGAAGGCGTGCTGGCCGTCCCGGGTGGCGGTGAGGAAGGCGGTCTTGCCGGGGGCCCGGGCCACCAGCTGGCGGGCGGCGCGCTGCAGGAAGGCCAGGTCCCTGCCTTCGAAATGCCGCTCCACCAGGTCCTCGGCCCGCTCCGCCAGGGCGCCCGCCGCCAGGTCGGCCAGTTCCTCCTCCAGCAGGCGGATGCGCTTTTCCAGGCCCCGCTGCTGCTCCAGCCGGGCCGCCACCGCTTCCTCCAGGCCCGGGTCCGGAGCCCCCAGCAGGGCGCGCAGGGCGGCGTTGCGCTGCTCGTGGGCGGCCATGCGGCGCCGGGCCCGCCCGCCCGCCACGAAGAACACCCGGGTGCCGCCCCGCAGGGTCTCGATGCCAAGGAGGCAGAGGCCTTCCAGTTCGGCGGTGGAGCGCACGTGGGTGCCGCCGCAGGTGTTCAGGTCCAGGCCCTGGATCTCCACCAGGCGCACGTCCCCATGGAAGCCTTCCGGCAGGCCCCGGGAGCGCACCTCCAGCCCGGGCAGGTCCTCGGGCGCCACCCGGCGGCAGGTCACCGGGCGGGCCAGGCGGATCTCCGCCGCCACCTCCGCTTCCAGAGCCGCCAGGGCGTCCGGGCTGATCCGGGGGGCGTCCAGCTCGATGTCCGCCATTTCCCCGCCCAGGTGGAAGGCGGTGGTGGCCCAGCCGTGCCGCGCCTGGGCCACCGCCGTGAGCAGGTGCTGGCCGGTGTGCTGCTGCATGTGGTCGAAGCGCCGGTCCCAGTCCAGGCGCAGGGTGGCGGGCCCTGGAACGGCGGGGCCGGCCAGGTAGTGGCGCACTTCCCCGTCCCGCTTCTGCACGTCCACCACCGCCAGGCTGCCCAGGAAGCCATGGTCCGCCGGCTGGCCGCCTCCTTCCGGGAACAGGATGGAATCTTCCAGGACCGCGTAGGGGCGGCCGCCCTCCTCGCCGGTGCGCAATACCCGGGTTTCCAGGCGGGTCAGGTAGGGGTCCTGTTCGAAAGCGGCGATCGGGTCCATGGCGGCAGCCTACCACCTTTGGCCGGGCGCCGGCGTCAGAGCACGCCCCGCCGCTGCTGGTCCAGTTCGATGGAGTCGTACAGCGCCTGGAAGTTCCCTTCCCCGAACCCCATGTTGCCCCGGCGCTGGATGATCTCGAAGAACAGCGGCCCGATCTGGTCCTCGCTGAAGATCTGCAGCAGGTAGCCGGTGCCGTCCCCGTCCACCTGGATGCCCAGCTCCTGCAGTTCCCGCAGGTCCTCGGTGACCCGGTAGCCGCCCAGCTCGATGCGGCCGGGCAGGAGTTCGTAGTAGGTGGCCGGCACCTTCAGGAAGGCGATGCCCTGGGCCGCCAGCACCCGGATGGACTCGGCGATGTTGTTGGTGGACATGGCGATGTGCTGCACCCCCTGGCCCCGGTGGCGCTGCACGAACTCCTGGATCTGGCTCTTGGGGTCGGCGGGCTCGTTGATGGGGATGATGACCCGGTTGTTGGCGCTCTGCACCACCTTGGAGCGCAGCCCGGTGCCCAGCTGGCCCTGGATGCGGAAGGTGCGCGTCACCGCGAAGCCGAACACCCGTTCGTAGAAGGCCACCAGGGCGTCCAGCTCCCCCGGGCCGACGTTGTTGGTGAGGTGGTCCGCCCGCACCAGGCCGGGCGCGCACAAGGGCAGGCCCGGGTCCGGACGCAGGTCGGGCCAGAATCCGCCCGGCTCGCCCCGGCGCTCCACCAGGTAGTTCAGCACGTCCCCCACGCCCTTGATGGCGGCGTAGCGCACGGTGCCGGCCCCCAGGCGGCTGGCCTCGGGCTGGAGCATCACCTTGGCCCCGGCCGCCCGGGCGTGCTCCATGGCCACGTCCAGGTTCTCCACCTGGAAATTGAGCGCGCACACCCCTTCCCCGTGGGCCTGGTAGTAGCGGCCCGCCGGATGGGTGTCGTCCGCTTCGAAGATGAGCACGTCCATGCGGTTCTGGCGCAGGTGCAGCTGGCGGCCCCAGGGCATCTTGCCGGACCCGATCCGGGAGAAGCCCAGGCGCCGGTACAGGGGCTCCAGCCGGTCGATGGTGCCGGTCATCTGGAAGTGGTCGATGCGGATGATCCCCAGAGGGTTGGACGCCGCCGCCCCATGATCCGGTTGGTCCAGGGAAAAGGTAGGTTTCCGCATGGTTCCGCCTCCGCGCTCGGGCTCGCGCAAGGCGGGAGGATAACAGATCCATCCTGGCTTGGAAACCGATCTGATTCTTATAACTTATCATTGTAAAAAAACCAGTGTAAATGGGATCGAAAAGTTCTTTTTTCCCGAGTAGACTTTGGGCGGACCTTTTCGGATCTCCCCATGCGCCTGACCCATGAGACGAACCTGTTCCCCCTGCGCAAAGGTGCCGTGGCCCGCCAGGCCCATGTGGACCTGCCGCCCGGGACCTTCGAAGAGGAATTCGCGCGGCACGGCTTCTACGGCCGCACCGCCCACCTGTACCGGCGCCATCCGGTCACCGCCTGGACCCGCATCGAGGGCCCCCTGCGCCCGCACAGCTACGACCTGAACCGGGTGTCCTGGGACCAGGACCTGGACGATTCCCGGTTCGGCAGCCGGGAGCCCGCCTTCAGCCCGGTGTGCCTCCTCCACAACGAGGACGTGGCCCTGCACTGGGTAGCCCCGGGCGCCATGGACTTCTACTACCGTAACGCCGACGGGGACGACGTCTACTTCATCCACGCGGGCGGCGGGCGCCTGGACTGCAGCTTCGGGGTGCTGGACTACGCGGCGGGGGACTACCTGGTGATCCCCCGGGGCACCACCTACCGGTTCCTGCCCGAGGCCCAGCCCCAGCGCTACCTGCTCATCGAGAGCGCCGGCGAGGTGGTCATCCCCGACCGCAACCAGCTGGGCCCCAACGCCCTGTTCGACCCGGCCATGATCGACACCCCCGAGCTGGAGCCGTACCAGGACGACGGCCAGCGGGAATGGGCGGTGCACATCAAGCGCGCCAACGAGATCACCCGGGTCTACTACCCCTTCAACCCCAACGACGCGGTGGGCTGGAAGGGGGACCTCACCGTCTGGCGGATCAACGTCAAGGACATCCGTCCGGTGTGCAGCCCCCGCTACCACCTGCCCCCCAGCGCCCACACCACCTTCCTGGGGCGGAACCTGGTCATCTGCTCGTTCCTGCCCCGCCCCCTGGAGGAGGACCCGGGGGCCGTGAAAGTGCCCTTCTTCCACTCCAACATCGACTTCGACGAGGTGCTGTTCTACTCCGCCGGGCATTTCTTCAGCCGGGAGGGGATCGGGCCGGGGATGGTCACCTGGCACCCCCAGGGCATCCACCACGGGCCCCACCCCAAGGCCATCCAAGCGTCCCGGGCCAAGGAGCGCACCGACGAGGTGGCGGTGATGGTGGACGCCTTGCGGCCTCTGCGGGCCACCGCCGCCGCCGGGCGGGTGGAGAGCACCGGCTACTGGGCCACCTGGAAATAGGGGCCCCGCCAGGCTGGACTGTGACTTGGCGCAACCCTGGAACATGGGAAAATTCCCTTTCCGCGCATGCCGCCCGGACCCGGAGGTGCCTTCTTGAATCGGAATCTCATTTCAGGCCTGGCCATCGGTGTTTTTGTCGGCTTCCTGGCTGGCTATTTCACGGCGGCCAGCCGCTCCAACGGCGAGGCGCCGCCGGTGGCCGCCCCGGCCCAGGCCCAGGCCCCGGTGGCCCCACCCCGCCCGAACCCCATCGACCTGCAGCAGCAGATCGCTTCCAACCAGCAGGTGGTGGCCGCCGATCCCAGGAACGTCGCGGCCTGGATCGCCCTGGGCAATGACTATTTCGACCTGCAGCAGGCCCAGAATTCCGTCGACGCCTACGCCAAGGCCCTGGCCCTGGAGCCCCGGAACCCCAACGTGCTCACGGACCAGGGGGTGATGTACCGCCAGCTGCAGCAGTACGACAAGGCGCTGGCCAACTTCCAGAAGGCCGTCCGCCTGGATCCCAGGCACGTGCAGAGCTGGTACAACCTGGGCATCGTCTACTCCCAGGACCTGAAGCAGCCCGACCAGGCCATCAAGGCCTGGACCAAGCTCATCGAGGTGGCCCCGGACTCGTCCCAGGCGGCCCAGGCGCGTCAAATCATCGAGAGCATGAAACAAGCCAAGCCCTAGCCGCAGGCCAGTCGCAGCCCTACCAGCCGCCAGGCCTCGTCCAGGTCGTCCAGGTCCAGGGCCCTCTGGATGGCCCGCTCCAGGGCCGGGGCCGCCTCGGGGTCGCCGTCCCGGCGCTGAGGGCGGGTCAGGTCCGGAAGCGCGGTGACATGGGCCAGGCGGCCCAGATCGTTGCCGGTGAGGAGGGTGCTGCGCTTGAGGGGCTCCGGCAGGGCGTCGAAGCCGATGGGCCGGCCCATGGGCTTGGGCCGTTCGAAGATGGCCGCCCCCGCGGCCCGGCAATAGAAGGAGCCGCCGTGACGGCCCACCAGGTCCAGGCGCCCCGGATGCAGGGCGCCCCCTTCCCAGCAGTCCTCCCGGGCGTGGAACGCCAGCACCTCCCCCAGCAGGAGCAGCCCGGAGCCTGGGCCGCTGCCCAGCTCCACCACCTGGTGCAGGCGGCACTCCATCTGGAAGGGCGATTCCCCCACCAGGGCGGGCTGCACCCGCACGGCCGGCCGGGGGGTGAAGCCGGACTTGACGAACTCGTCCACCGCCTCGGGGTATTCGGCGCTGGCGATGTTCATCTGCTGGACCATGGCGTGGCTCACCGCGGCGATGACAAATTCCCGGGTGGCCACGGCATTCCGGTAGGTGTCCTTGACAGTGCCGTCGCGCCCCCGGCGGTTGGGGGCGAAGCCGACCATCGGGGGATGCGCGCAGAAGGCGTTGAAGAAGCTGAACGGAGCCAGGTTGCGCACACCTTCGGGGGAAACGGTGCTGGCCAGGGCGATGGGCCGGGGCCCCACCCCGCCGGTGAGCACCGCCTGGACCTGGGCCGCATCCAACTGTTCCGGGAACAAGGTGCGCAGGCTCATGGCCGGTCCTCCCCCGCCCGGCCCGCCTGGCCCATCAGGCGCGGCCCTTCAGCCACCAGGGTGAAGGGCAGGTCCGGCCCGGCGCCCCGCACCACCGTGTTCACCAGGCGTCCCAACCCCTCCACCTCCATGACCACCTCGTCGCCCTCCCGCAACCACAGGTCGTCGGTGACCTTGGAGCCGTTCAGTTCCAGCAGGCAGCCGGTACCCACGGTGCCGCTGCCCACCACTTCCCCGGGGCTCACCACGGCCCCGTAGGCGCAACGCTGCAGGATCTGGGCGAAGGTCCAGTTCATGGTGGCCGCGTCGCCGTCGCTGAGCGGCCGGCCGTTCACCGCGCAGGTCATGCGCGCGTGCAGCACCTGCCCCTGGGGGGAAGGTTCCAGGCGCAGTTCGTCCTTGGTCACCAGCCAGGGCCCCAGGCCGGTGGCGAAATCCTTGCCCTTCCAGGGGCCCAGGGAAAGCTTCATCTCCTCCGCCTGGAGGGCGCGGGCGCTCCAGTCGTTCATGATGGTGAAGCCGAAAATGGCCTCGTCCGCCTCCTGCAGGGTGCAGTTCCGCAGCGGCCGGCCGATGACCGCCGCCACCTCCAGCTCATAGTCCAGGCGGCGCAGGTGGTGCTCCAGCACTTCCACGGGGCCCGGGCCCACCACCGCCTGATGGTTGGTGAAGTAGGCCACGGGGAACAGGTCGAACTCGGGAATCATCTCCAGCCCGCGGTTGCGCCGGGCGGTGGCCACGTGCTGACGGAAGGCGTAGCCGTCGCGCATGGCCACGGGGCGGGGCAAGGGCGCCAGCAGGGCCGCCGCCCCGGGGTCCAGGAGGCCCCGGTCCGGAGCGGCGGCCAAGGCCCGGGCCAAGGGCATGAGTTCGTCCTGGCGGCGGATCAGGGTCAGCATGTCCACCGCCAGGCGCGGCTCCAGGGCGTGGAAATCGAGGATGCGGCCGTCGCCCATGACCGCGCCGATGCGTTCCTGGCCGTCGCGAAGAAAGGTCACCAGCTTCATGAAAGTACCTCTGGGGATGTGCTAAGGTGTTGCGGACATCCGTGCTTCCGTTCAGTGCCGATTTTTACCACCTTTAGAGAAATCTTTCCAAAAGGATATATCATGACCGACCTGGCGCCCCAGGCCTCCCCGGCCCGTCTCTCGCCCTTGGACGGGCTTGTCCGCCCTTTCCTCGGGCTGTGGCGGTCGCCCCGGCCCCTCTGGGCGGTGTACCTGACCTCCCTCACCGAAGGGTTCGTCTACTTCGGCATGCTCATCTACCTGGCCATGTATTTCAACGAATACGGCGGGCTTGGCGACCTGCACGCCGGATGGATGGTGGGCACCCTCACCTCGGGCATCACCCTGAGCATGCTCTTCTTCGGCGGCAGCACCGACCGTTGGGGCCTGCGCCGCACCCTGCTGCTCTCCCTCCTGCTCATGTTCCTGGGGCGCACGGTGCTGGCCCTGGCGCCGCGCCTGGGCCTGGCCGCGGGCTCCCTGGGCACCCCTTTCATCGCCGTGACCCTGGGTGGCATCCTGTTCATCGTCACGGGCTACGGCATGTTCACCCCCGCCGGCTATGCGGCGGTGCGCCAGTTCACCACTCCGGCCAGCGCCAGCATGGGCTACGCCATGCTGTACGGGGTCATGAACCTGGGCGGGTGGCTGCCCACCTTCATGTCGCCCATCCGGCAGCGGTGGGGCATCCAGGGCGCCTACGGGTTCTATGCGGCCACCACGGCGGCGGCGTTCCTGGCCTGCGTGGCCCTCCTTGGGCGCAAGGGGACGCCGGTCCCGCCCAGCCTCCACCCCCCCGGGGATCCCCTGGGCGGAGAGATCCCGGCCCAGGAGGCCCTGCGGGCTCCGTCGGGCCCCCTGGCCGGGCTGGGCCACTGGCTGCGCAACCATCCCCTGGCGGACCTGAAGTTCGCCTGCTTCATCTTCACCCTGGTGCCGGTGCAGACCCTGTTCGCCTACAACTGGCTGGTGCTGCCCCAGTACGTGAACCGGGCATTCGCGGGGACCTGGGTGGGGGCCCGGTTCGAGGCCGCGACCAGCCTCAATTCCCTGCTGGTCTTCCTGCTCTGCCCGGTGGTGGCCGCCCTCACCGCCAACACCCGCGTGTACCCCATGATGATCCTGGGCACCGCGCTCATGGGCGCGCCCACCTTCTTCCTGGCCTTGGGGCCCACGGTTCCGGGGCTGCTGGCCTTCATCATCCTCATGACCGTGGGGGAGGCCATCTGGCAGCCCCGGTTCCTGCAGTACGCCGCCGAGATCGCGCCCCAGGGACGCACCGGCGCCTACATGGGCGTGGCCCAGTTCCCCTGGTTCCTCACCAAGATGGTGGTGCCGGTGTATTCCGGCGCCGCCCTGGCCCGCTGGTGCCCGGACCCGTCCCGGGGCGTCCTGAACACCACGCCCATGTGGCTGATCTTCGGAGGCGTGGCCATGCTCACCTCGGTGCTCCTGGTCCTGGCCAGGGGCTGGCTGGGCAAGGACCTGAAGCGGGCATCCGCGAACTAGAAAATCCGGGTCCCCCAGAGGGACCCGAACCAAACATTCCGGTCGCACGCCCAACTAGAGCAACAGTTTGTCCAAGGCGTTCTTCACGTCCTCGGTCACGTCCTGGGTCTTCGCCTCCAGCTTGCCGGGCGCTTCCCTGGGGAAGCGGAGCACCTTGACGTTGTGGTTGAGGTTGTGCCAGTTGTCGTCCAGGGAAGCGGCGCCCCGCTTGAAGGTCATGCCCTGGGGCGCGAAGGTGACCAGCTGGTCCGCGCCCAGCCGGTAGTAGGCCAGGCGGGTGTGCCTGGCGCCGCCCTTGCCGCTCTTGAAGGCCAGCAGCCAATGCATCCTGGAGCCCGGGCCGTTGCTCTCGATGCCTTTCAGGTCCACGTTCATCTGAACCACCCCTCCGGCGCCCACGATCCAGACCTGGCTCCAGCCGGGGCGGGTGTAGGCCAGCTGCTCGGTGCCGTTGCCCAGGAAGTCCCCCACGGCGGCCAGCAGGTCGTTGTCCACGTCCAGCTCATGGGTGCTGGCAGGGATCAGGTCCGCCTTGGGAGAGTCCTGGCCCATCTCGTACAAGCCCGTCACGAACCCCTGGAAGGGCTTGTCCAGGCGGTTGCCGTTGCTGAGCACCTTCCACCCGCCCCAGTCCTTGCGGGCGTAGACGAGGTCCGAGACACCGCTGCCGGTGAGGTCCACCGGCGCCACCAGGGTCTTGCCGTCGTCCGGAAGGTCCTGGGTGAGGTCCTGCAGTGCGACCCCCGGACCCACCGGAAAGTGCTGGTACACCGGCATGTCGAAGGCCTCCTGGGTGCGGGCGTCCACCACCTTGAAGGTATTGCGGTTCACCAGGCCCTCCAGGTTCTGCACCCGGGGCAGGGGGCGCTGCTCCTTGGGATCGCTCTCGGAGCGCTTGAACAGGCCTCCCAGGTAGGCGTTGTCCAGGGGCTCGGCGGCGAAGGCGAAGGCAGAGGCGAGCCCGGCGGCAAGGGCCAGGTGGCAGGCAAAAGTTGGATATTTCATAAATATCTCCGTAGGAACTTGCATGAATGCGGGGTCGGCGCGCCACACCCTTGATGCAAGCAACATTACGGAGGTTCTTATTTAAATTTTAATCTAATTACTATTAATTTATTTTAAATTATCTAGAATCCCGTCAAAAGCAGATCCAAAGCCCGAAGCAGGTCCGTCCGGGCGCCGGCCAGGTCTCCAACCGCGGGGCCCAGAGCGGTGCGGGGCACGCCGGCCAGTTCGGGGATCATGGCGATCCAGTCGCGCTCCTGGAACCGGACCACCGGGGTCAACCGGGCCATGAGGCCGGGTCCCGCTGCTTCCGGACGGTACAAGGGGACGACAACCCGGGTGGCCAGGGCCTCCAGGAGGTCGGCCTGGACGTCCAGAAGGAGAGGGATGTCCTTCCGGGTGCTGGGGTTGGGGTTCCGGTGCAGAGTGAACTGGGACATCAGAAGGACCGCAGTCCGTCGCTGAACACGCCCCGCGCCTCCACGCGCCGGTTGTAGGCCTGGATGCCCTCGGCATTCTCCTCCGCCCAGCGCCGGCCCAGGCTCTCCTGCACGGCCTGGGCCAGGGCCTGTTCGGCGATGCGGGAGATGTTCAAGCCCTGCGCCTTGGCCAAGCGCAGGAGGTCGCCGTTGAGGCTCAAATTGACGGCTTTCTTTGGGGCGTCCAGGAGAAAAGGTTGAACCAGCATCCGCTGCCTTTGTGAATGATGCGCATCAATTCTGCGCGTGCCGCCCCCGCATGTCAAGGCTCGGCTGCCTCGGGCCTGATCAGCTCTGCCAGGGCAGCCGGTCCAGGTCCACGTTGCCGCCGGACAGGATCACCCCCACGCGCAGGCCTTCCAGGCCCGCCCGCTGCTCCCACAGCACCCCCACCGGCACTGCCGCGCTGGGCTCCACCAGGAGCTTGGCCCGCTCCCACAGGAAGCGCATGGCGGCCACGATGCCGGCTTCGCTCACGGGCACGATGCGCTCCACCTGCTCCCGGATGATGGCGAACGTCAATTCGCCCAGGGAGGTGAGCAGGCCGTCGGCGATGGTGCGGGGGTTCACGGAAGGGAGGATGCGCCCGGCCGCCATGGACCGGCAGGCGTCGTCCGCCCCTTCCGGCTCGCCGGCGATGACCCGGATCCCGGGCTTGAGCCCCTGGGCCGCCACGGCCGTGCCGCTCAGCAGCCCGCCGCCGCCCACTGGGGCCAGGATGACGTCCAGGTCCGGCACTTCCTCCATCAGTTCCAGGGCCGCGGTGCCCTGCCCGGCGATGATGCGGGGGTCGTTGTACGGGTGGACGGGGGTGGCGCCGGTCCGGGCCACCACCTGGGCCTGGGTGGTCTCCCGGGCCTCCAGGGTGGGCTCGCAGAACGTGATCTGGCCTCCATACCCGGCCACCGCCGCCTTCTTCACCGCCGGGGCGGTGCGGGGCATGACGATGTAGGCGGGGATGCCCCGCAAGCGCGCGGCCAGGGCCAGGGCCTGGGCGTGGTTGCCGGAGGAATGGGTCACCACTCCATGCTGGGTCTCATCCTCCGCAAGGGAGAACACCGCGTTGCAGGCCCCCCGGAACTTGAAGGCGCCCACCCGCTGCAGGTTCTCGCACTTGAGGAAGACCTGGGCGCCCACCTGGCGGTCCAGGGTGGAGCAGGTCATGACGGGGGTGCGGTGGGCGTAGGGACGGATCCGTTCGGCGGCCAGGCGGATATCGGCGAGCGTGATGACCATACAACCTCCAGGCACCAGTGTAGATGCAAGTCGGGTGCCGGGCGCGCATGCGATAATGGCCGGTGGCGCCCGCCGCCGATCCTGACGGAGTCCCCGTGATCCCCATGGCCATCCTCCCCGGTTCCGCCCGCTGGCGCGGGTCCCTGGAGGCGGTGCTGGCCCATCCGGGCCCACTGTGGGTGTACGGCGCGCCGGGCACCGGGGTCTCCACCGTGGCCGCCTGGATGGCGGCCCAGCGGGGGGCGGAGTGCCTGGATGACGCTGACGCGCTGGGCCCGGCCGCCCTGGATGCGTGGGTCACCGCCCATGGCCGGGGTGTGCTGGGGGCGCACCGCAGCCCCGAGGACCTGGCGGTGGCCCAGGCCGCCTCCCGCTGCCTGGGATTCCGCCTCCAGGCCCTGGACGAGGATCCGGCGAGCCTGGCGCCCTGCCTGGAGGCCATGGCCCGGGAGGACGGGATTCCGGGACCCCTGCCCGGAGCCCTGGGCCTCCTGCCCTGCCCCGGGAACCTGAAGGGCCTGCGCAACCGCCTGGCCCGATGGCGCCTGCTGGGCCAGTTCCCGGATCCCCCCGGGGGCGGCGACCTGCCCCTGGAGACCGAGGACCTGGCCGCCAATCTGCACGTGCTGGAACGGGCGCTGCTGTACCGCGCCCTGCGGCGCAGCTACGGCAACCGGGTGGAAGCCGCCGCCCGCCTGGGGGTGAGCCGGCGCCAGCTGTACCTGCTCATCGCCCGCCACGGGGATCCGGTGCGCGGAGAACTGCCCCGTGCCCAGGGGCCCAAACGCCTGAACAAAACTGGCCGGAATTCCAGGATCCTGGACTCCGGCCGATAATCTTGGTGAACAGCCTGAATGGAACGGACGATGGTGAATCCCCAAAGGGTGCTGGTGGTTGATGACGATCCCGGAATGCGGGAGGGCATGGCCCTGAGCCTGAAGCGGGCGGGGTTCGTGATCGAGCAGGCCAGGAGCGGCGAGGACGCCATGCGGCTGACCCGTCCGGGCGCCTTCGACGCGGTGGTGACGGACCTGCGCATGACCGGCATGGACGGGCTGCAGCTCACCGCCCGCCTCAAAGCCCTGGACTCCGGCCTCCCGGTCCTGCTGGTCACCGCCTTCGGCAGCCTGGACACGGCCCGGGAGGCCATGCGCCTCGGGGCCTTCGACTACCTGTCCAAGCCCTTCGGCCCGGACGAACTGGTCCAGGCGGTGCGCAAGGCCATCCGCAGCGACGCCCGGCTCAAGGCCGAGGAGCCCGGGGAGGCGCCGGTGATCCTCACCCAGGACCCGGTCCTGGCGGAGACCCTGGCCCTGGCCCGGCGGGCGGCCGACAGCCGGGCCACCATCCTCATCCAGGCGGAGAGCGGCACCGGCAAGGAGCTGCTGGCCAAGCTCATCCACGCCGCCAGCCCGCGGCGCAAGGGCCCCTTCGTGGCCATCAACTGCGCGGCCATCCCGGAGAACCTCCTGGAGTCCGAACTGTTCGGCTACGAGAAGGGCGCCTTCACCGGGGCCACCAGCGCCAAGCCCGGGCGCTTCGAGCAGGCCGAAGGGGGCACCCTGGTGCTGGACGAGATCGGCGAATTGCCCCTGGGCCTCCAGGGGAAGCTGCTGCGGGCCATCCAGGAGCGCACCGTCGACCGCCTGGGGGGGAGCCGGACCATCGGCGTGGACGTGCGCATCATCGCCCTCACCAACCGGGACCTGGCCACGGAGGTGAAGGAGGGAAGGTTCCGGGAGGACCTGTACTACCGCTTGAACGTCATACCCCTGCGCCTGCCTCCCCTGCGGGAACGCATCGCCGACCTGGAACTCCTGGCCCTGCATTTCGCCGAGCGTTACGCCCGGGACAACGACCGCACCACCCCGCGCCTGGCCCCCAGTTTCCTCACCGCCCTCACCCGGCATCCCTGGCCCGGGAACATCCGGGAGCTGGAAAACGCCATCCAGCGCTGCGTGGTCCTCAATCCCAGCCACCTGCTCACCGCCGAAGACCTGCGCTGGCTCCTGGACCCCGCCCAGATGGAGGACCTGCCTCCGGATCCGCCCCAGCCGGAGGCGCCCCGGACGGAACCGCCCCGTCCGGCTCCCCCGGCCCTGCCCCCGCCGGCGGCCGAACGGGACCCCGGCGTCCGGATCCAGGCTGCGGATCCCCGCAAGCCTTTGCAGGATGTGCCACTGGGCACCCTGGTGGCCCTGCCCCTGGGCCTGAGCCTGCCGGAGCTGGAGCGGTTCTGGCTGCTGTCCACCCTGGCCGCCCTGGAGGGCAACCGCACCCACTGTTCCCATAAGCTGGACATCGCCCTGCGCACGGTGCGCAACAAGATCAACGAATACCGCGCCGCCGGATTCGAGATCCCCTCCAGCGGGCACGGCCGGGACGATTAGACTCCTGGCGCATCCAGGTCCAGCAGGCCTTCGGGAGGGTCCAGGTCGATGCGGCGGGCGGCCAGGTCCACCTGGAACCAGGCCTTCACGTAGGGGATGTCCCGTTCGCCCCGGCGGCCCGGGCGGGCGTCCCGCATGACCACCATGTCATAGCCCATGGGGGTGGGGTCCAGGCGCAGCACTTCGCCCACCTTCACCCCCTGGATGAACACGTCGCAGCCCACCCAGTCGTGGCGGTAGGTCTCCCCGGCCTCCAGGGGGGCCAGGGGATCCGAGGTCCACAGGGCCCAGCCGCGGTACGGCTCCGAGGCGGTGCGGTCGGGAAGCTCCTGGAAGGCCACGCAGGGCCGGTCCTGGTGGTAGCGGAAGCTGCGCACGCGCACCGTCCGGGCCGGAGGCGCCGGTTCCGCCTGCCCCTCCAGGTTCAGGTCCGGGGGCGCCAGGGCCAGGTGCTCCAGCCCGGTGAGCCGGGACGGATCGTCCATGAACTCATGGAGGAGGAATTCGCCCTTGAGCCCTTGGATCTTGGCCAGGTGGCCCAGGAGCATCATGTCAGCGGGCCTCCGGATCGCGCTCCGGGGCCGATCCGCCCCGGGCGGCGGCCCGGTCGGTCCCTTCCTCATCCTCGTCGTACAGCTCCAGGTTCACGGTGTTCACCCCGGCCTTCTCGCCGGCCGCCTTCACCAGGGTGCGCAGGGAGGAGATCATGCGTCCGCTCTTGCCGATGATCCGGCCCCGGTCCTTGGGATCGGCGTAGATCATCACTTCGATCTTCCGCCCCTCGGTCTTCACGTCCACTTTGAGGGCCTGGGGATGGTCCAGGATGGGAGTCAGGACGTCGCTCAGGAAAGCTGAAAAATCCATGAAAGCTCCGCCGGTTGGCCGGAACCCCGGCCGGTGGGATGCGCTGCACCAGGCCGGGCCCCGGGCCCGGCCTGGACGAAAGGTCTTGCGGCTACTGCAGGACGGCGTTCTTCTTGAACAGTTCCAGGACGGTCTTGGAAGGCTGGGCGCCCTTGGCCATCCAGGCCTTGGCTTTCTCGGTGTCGATCCGGACCGATTCGACTCCGGAGCCGATGGGGTTCACGAAGCCCAGGATCTCGATGGCCCGGCCGGTGGGAATGCGGTCGTTCTCGGACACGACGATGTGGTAGAAGGGCCGCTTCTTGGCGCCGTTCCTGGCGAGACGGATGGAAAGCATCGGGGACTCCTTGGTGTTGAAAAGGGGAGGCGGGTTAACGGGGAAACGGCGGGTTCCCCAGGTTCGGCAGGTTGGGCATGCCGGGCATGTTCTTCATGTTCTGCATGCGCTTGAGGAAGGTCGGGTTGCTCATCTGGGACATCATCTTTTTCATTTCCAGGAATTGTTTCAGCAGCTGGTTCACCTCGTGCACCGGGCGGCCGCTGCCGGCGGCGATCCGCCGCTTGCGCTTGCCGTCCAGGAGGTTGTGGTTCTGCCGCTCCCTGGGGGTCATGGAATTGAGGATGGCCTCCAGGTGCTTGACCCGCTTGTCCGTGACCGCCGTCTCCATCTGCTGCTTCATCTGGCCCAGGCCGGGGAGCATCCCCAGGATCTTCTGCATGCTGCCCAGCTTCTGGATCTGCTGCATCTGCGAACGCATGTCCTCCAGGGAGAACTGGTTCTTCACCAGCCGCCGGGCCATGCCCTCGGCTTCCTTCTCGTCGATCCGGTCCTTGGCCTGCTCGATGAGGGTCAGCACGTCGCCCATGCCCAGGATCCGCTGGGCCATGCGGTCCGGGTGGAAGCGCTCGAAATCGTCCAGCTTCTCGCCGTTGCCCACGAACTTCACGGGCGTGCCGGTGATGTGGCGGATGCTGAAGGCGGCGCCGCCCCGGGTGTCGCCGTCCGCCTTGGTGAGGACCACCCCGGTGATGGCCAGCTTGTCGTGGAAGGCGCCGGCGGAGCGCACTGCGTCCTGGCCGGTCATGGCGTCGGCCACGAACAGGATCTCCGTGGGGGCGCAGGCGGCCTTGATGCGGGCCAGCTCCTCCATCAGGGCCTCGTCCAGGTGCAGGCGCCCGGCGGTGTCCAGGATCACCACGTCCCAGCCCTTCAGGGCCGCCTCCTGCACGGCGGAGCGGCAGATGGCCACCGGGTCCCGGCTGTCGGTGCGGAAGCTGGGCAGGCCGGCGTCCCGGGCCACCACGTGCAGCTGCTCGATGGCCGCCGGGCGGTTCACGTCGGCGGGCACCAGCAGGGGCGAATGGCCGTTCTTCTTGAGGTACTTGCCCAGCTTGCCGCAGGTGGTGGTCTTGCCCGACCCCTGCAGCCCCGCCATCATCACCACCGTGGGCGGCTTGGACGCCAGCTCCAGGGGCCGCTCCGGCGCCTCCCCGCCCATGATGGCCGTAAGTTCCTGGTACACCACGTCGATGAACTGTTCGGCCGGATTCAGCCCCTTGAGCACCTCCGTGCCCAAAGCCTTCTCCTTCACCCGCTGCAGGAAGGCCCTGGTCACCTGCACGTGGACGTCCGCCTCCAGGAGCGCCATGCGCACTTCCCGGAGCGCGTCCTCGATGTTGCGCTCGGTAAGCTTCGCCTGGCCCCGCAGGGACTTCATGGCCCGGGTGAGTTTTTCGGTCAGGGAATCGAACATGGAATCCGCAGGCAGACGTTGCCATCCCCAGATTGGGATGAACCCATGATCTTAACCCCAAACCCGGTCCGCCTCAATGGAAAGGAGCGCGAATGGCTCATCCCGCTGGATGGTGCCAATATCTGAGCACGGAGGTCAACCATGTCCGATCGCCCGGCCAACCGGCTCATCGGCTCCACCAGCCCGTACCTGCTCCAGCACGCCCACAACCCCGTGGACTGGCACCCCTGGGGGCCCGAGGCCCTGGAGCGGGCGCGCCGGGAGGACCGGCCCATCTTCCTGAGCATCGGCTACAGCGCCTGCCACTGGTGCCACGTGATGGAGCGGGAGTCCTTCGAGGACGAGACCGTGGCCCGGGCGCTGAACGCCCAGTTCGTGCCCATCAAGGTGGACCGGGAGGAGCGCCCGGACCTGGACGACCTGTACATGGGCGCGGTGCAGGCCCTCACCGGCCGCGGCGGCTGGCCCATGAGCGTGTGGCTCACGCCGGACCTGAAGCCCTTCTACGGAGGCACCTACTTCCCCCCCGCCCCCCGCTACGGCATGCCCAGCTTCCTGCAGGTGCTGGAAGGAGTCGCCCGGGCCTGGCGGGAACGCCGGCCGGAGGTGGAAGGGGACGCCCGGACCCTCGCCGAGGCCCTGGCCCGCCAGGCGGCGCTGGCGCCCGGCGCGGACCTGCCCGGGCCCGGGGTGTTCGCCCAGGCCCTGGAGCACCTGCGGCGCGCCTTCGACTCCCGCTGGGGAGGATTCACCCCGGCCCCCAAGTTCCCCCCGAGCCAGGCGGTGGAACTGATCCTGCGCCGGGGCGGGCCGGCGGACCAGGCCATGGCCGGCCGCACCCTGGACGCCATGGGCGAGGGGGGCATGTTCGACCACCTGGGGGGCGGGTTCTGCCGGTACTCGGTGGATGAAAAATGGCTCATACCCCACTTCGAGAAAATGCTCTACGACAACGCCCTGCTGGCCGCCTGCTACCTGGAGGCCTACCAGGCTACCGGGCGGGAGCCGTACCGGGTCATCGCCCGGGAGACCCTGGACTACCTGCTGCGGGACCTGCGCGATCCCGCCGGCGGGTTCCACTCCAGCGAGGACGCGGACAGCGAAGGCCAGGAAGGGCGTTTCTACGTCTTCACGCCCCGGGAGCTCCAGGACGTCCTGGGGGCGTCCCTGGGCGAGCGGTTCGGGCGGGCCTACGGGGTCACCCCCCAGGGCAACTTCGAGCATGGCGCCAGCGTGCTGCACCGGTTCGAGGCGCCCCCGGACCTGGACTGGACCGGGCTGGACGAGGCCCGGGTCCGGCTGCGGGCCTACCGGGACGCCCGGGTGCGTCCAGGCAAAGACGACAAAGTGCTGGCCGCCTGGAACGGCCTGGCCCTCACCGCCCTGTCCCGGGGCTTCCAGGTGCTGGGGGAGGCCCGCTACCTGGAGGCGGCCACCGGCCTGGCCCGGTTCCTGGATGGAGAGATGCGGCTGGACGGAGGCCTGGCCCGCACCTGGAGGCGCGGGCGGGCCCACACCCCGGGCTTCCTGGAGGACTACGCCGCCGTGGCGGGAGGCCTGGTGGACCTGTACGAGGCCGGTTTCGATCCCGGGTGGCTGCGGTGGGCGGGGGCCCTGGCGGAGACCATGCGGTCCCGGTTCGAAGATCCGGCCCAGGGGGGATTCTTCGCCACCCAGGACGGCGGTGACGATCTGCTGTTCCGCCAGAAGCCCCTGTCCGACGGCGCCCTGCCCTCCGGCAACACCCTGGCCGCCCGGGCCTTGCTGAAGCTGGCCGGGCACCTGGAGCGCCCGGAGTTCCGGGCCAGCGCCGAAGGCGTCCTGCGCTGCGCGGCCCCCCTGGCGGAACGGGCCCCGGGCGCCTGCCTGGGCCTGCTCCAGGCCCTGGACGAGCTGGTCCGCCCGGCGGTGACCGTGGTCCTGGGCGGCGCCTGGCCGGATCCGGCCACCCGGGCCCTGCTGGCGGCGGCCCGGCGGCCCTACCTGCCCGGCTTCCGGATCTCCCTGGCGGCGGCGGACCCGGACCTGCCCTTGCACCGGGGCCGCGGTGGAGGGGGGCGGCCGGCTGCGTACGTCTGCCGCGGCACGGTCTGCTCCGCGCCCATACAGGACCCGGCCCGGCTGGAACAGATTTTGGACGAAATATGGAATAATAATTAAATATTAATTTTAAGATCCCACCCAACCGCCAACTTGTGTTTCGGCAATAAATAAAATTATCATAGCACTGTAGAGAGTTAGGCTTATTATTCACTTGTTAGGATTGGAATTTTATTTTGATTTTATAAATTTGTCTTACCAATTCTCCTGTCCTCCCCTTCCGGGTCCACCCTTTGCCAGAATCACTCATTCAACCGGCTTGGCTTGACGCCCAGGGGCGACGGGAGGGGCGGTACGTGATCGGACCGCTCCTGGGACACGGTGCCATGGGCGACGTGTACGAAGCCTGGGACATCGTCCTGGCCCGTCCGGTGGCCCTCAAGATCCTCCAGCACCTGGAGCCGGCGGCCATGATCCGGTTCATGCACGAGGCCCAGCTCCATGCCCGGCTGGACAGCCCGAACATCTGCCGGATCTACGATGTGGACGCCACCGGGGGCTCGCCCCGGATCGCCATGCAGCTCATCCGCGGGCCCACGCTGGAGGCCGCCGCCAAGGACCTGCGCCTGGACGAGGTGGTGGCCATCCTGGCCCAGGCGGCCGAGGCGGTCCACGGCGCCCACCAGCTGAACCTCATCCACCGGGACATCAAGCCCGGCAACATCCTGCTCCAGTGGCAGGAAGGCGCCGGGTGGAGCCCGTACCTGTGCGACTTCGGCCTGGCCATGGCCCTGGACGGCCCCTCGGTCACCCAGCCCCTGGCCCTCACCGGCACCCCGGCCTACATGGCCCCCGAGCAGGTGCGGGGCGACCGGAGCCTGGTGGGTCCCCCCACCGACGTGTACGGCCTGGGGAGCACCTTGTATTTTGCCCTGGTGGGCCGCCCCCCCTGCGTCAGCACCGTCACCGCCGAGATGCTCAAGGTGAAGCGGGAGTGCCGGTTCCCCGCCCCCCGTTCCCTGGAGCCGGAGATCCCCCCGGCCCTGGAGGCGGTGCTGTTCAAGTGCCTGCGCCCGGCCCCCCAGGACCGCTACGCCAGCGCCCGGGAACTGGCGGCGGACCTGAGGCGGATCCACGCCACCCTGACTCCGCCCCCCGGGGGCGAGGCGGCCACCGCCCGGGTGCCGCCCCGGGCCCGGGGGCGCCGTGCGCTCCTGGGCGGCCTGGCGGCCCTGGTGGCCCTGGCCACGGCCCTCCCGGTCCTGGCCCACTACCTCCGGCGGGAACGGGCGCGCCAGGACGAGGCGGCCCAGACCCTGGCCCTGGAGGCGGCCAGCCTGGACCAGGCCCTGGGCAGCGAGCGCATGCTGCCCGCGCACGACCTGCGCCCCGCCGCCAAGGACACCCGGGCGCGCATGGCCGCTTTCCAGGCCCGCATGGCCGCCCTGGGCCCCCAGTACCGGGGCCCCATGGATCTCGCCCTGGGCCGGGCCGAGTACCGGCTCCAGGACCTGGGCCAGGCCAAGGCCCGCCTGGACCAGGCCTGGGCTGCCGGCAGCCGCGGCCCCGATGCGGCCATCCTCCTGGCCCAGGTGAACCTGGACCTGCACCGCAGCCTGACGCTCCAGGCCGCCTTCCAGGGCCAGCCGCCCCCGCCCGGGGCGGCCGAGGCCCAGTCCCAGGCTGAGCAGTGCCTGCAGCAGGCCAGCCTGCAGACCAGCCATCCCCGGGAGTACGTGGACGCCCTGGAGGCTGACCTGCAGGGCGACCCGAGGCAGGTGGCGGAAGATGCCCGCGAGGCCCTGGCGGCCAATCCCTGGCACCTGGAATCGGCCATCCTGGGGGCGGCCGCCCTGGCCACCCTGGGCAAGGCCCGCCTGGAGACGGGCGACGCGGACGGAGCCGCGGCCCGCTACCAGGAGGCCCTGGACATGGCCCAGGCGGCCCTGGCCAGGGGGCAGAGCGAGCCGCGCCTGCACCACGCCGCCCTCGCCGCCGCCCTGGGCCTGGCCACGGTGGCCCTGGAACGCGGCACCCTCGGCGCCCAGGAGGTGGACCGGCTGGCGCGCCAGGCGGACCAGGCCCTGGGCCTGGACCCGGACAACCCGGAAGCCCAGAGCGACTGGCTCCAGGTGGCCGCCCTCAAGACCATGCGCCTGCTGGGCCTGGGCCAGGATCCCCGGGCCGTGCTGGACCGGGCGCTGCGGTTCTACTGGATGCACACCCGGGACCCCCGCCCCCCCGCCCTGCGCATGGACCACCTGGTGCTCTATTGGCTCCAGGCGGAGCGGGACCGGGCCCAGGGCGAAGACCCGGGACCCGCCCTGACCGAGGCCCTGAAGGATCCCGGCCACACCGTCACCCGGTCCCGGGACTTCCTGGGCGACCTCCTGAACCTGAAGGCGCGGGTGGATGCGGCCCAGGGCCGCGACCCCCGTCCCCAGGCGGAAGCCATCGTCGCCGGTTTCGAACCCCCGCCCGACCAGCTGGCCCCCGCCAGCCAGCGGGAGACGGCCGCCCGGGCCTGGCTCACCCGGGCCGGATGGGAGCTGGACCACGGCATCGACCCCCTGGGCAGCCTGCGCCAGGCCCAGGCCCAACTGCAGCGCGCCCTGGAGGTGTGCCCCACCTCCGCGGCCGCCCAGGCCCTCCAGGGACTCGCCCAGGCCCTGGAGGCCCGGGCCCGGCCCGGGCAGCGCCGCAGCCTGCTGGCCCGGGCCCGGGAACACCTGCGCTGGTCCATCCGCCTGAACCCCTGGGACTGGGACCAGCGCCGCCTGCGCGTGGTCCTGTCCCGTTCCTGACCCCCCTTGCCGGCGCCCCGGCGAGGAATATCCTTGGAATCGGGTAGACAACTAGTCTGCAGGACCCGAACGGCGGGGCTGCCTAAGTGCGAGCCCCTTCCCCAGGAACGGATCTCCGGAATCCATTGCCTGGCGAGACCCGAAAAAGGTTGGCACCCCCTTCCCGGGGGTGCCTTTTTTTCGCTTCCGCCCCGCCGTGCGGCAGTTTAAAGAGTGTCCAGGGCCTGGCGCAGGTCCTCGATCAGGTCCTCGGTGTCTTCCAGGCCCACGGACAGGCGGACCATGTTGTCGGTGATGCCCGTGTGGGCCTTTTCCTCGGCGGTCATGTCCGAATGGGTCATGGTGGCGGGGTGCTCGATGAGGCTCTCGATGCCCCCCAGGCTCACGGCCACCTTCACGTGGTTCATGGCGTCCAGCACCCGGAAGGCTTCCGGTTCGCCGCCCTTGACGCAGAAGGAGACCACACTGCCGGTGCCGGTGCACTGGCGGCGCCACAGTTCCACCTGCCGGGCGCCCATCTCCCGGCTGCCCGGGTAGGCCACCTTGACCACCTTGGGGTGGCTGCGCAGGAACTCCACGATGCGCGAGGTGCTTTGCTCCTGCTTCTCCATGCGCAGCTGCAGGGTGCCCAGGGAGCGGTGGATGAGCCAGGCGGTGTCGGGGTCCGAATTGGACCCCAGGATGGTGCGCGTGACCTTGATCTGGCCCACCAGTTCCTTGGATCCCATGGCGACGCCCGCCACCAGGTCCGAGTGGCCGCCGAAGAACTTGGTGGCCGAGTAGACCAGGATGTGCGCTCCGTTCCGCAGCGGCTTGGTGAAGATGGGGCCCATGAAGGTGTTGTCCACGATCACCAGGATGCGCCGGCCGGCGGTGGAGTGCTGGTCCGCCAGCTCGCGGGCCGCGGGGATGTCCGAAAGGATGTTGGTGGGGTTGGCCGGGGATTCGATGTAGATGACCTTCACGGTGGGGTCGCCGGCCACCACCCGTTCCATCTCCTCCCGGGTGCTGCCGGCCGGGAACGCCACCGTGCGGATGTTGAAGGCGGGGAGCAGGTGGCGGAACAGGTACTCGGTCCCGCCGTAGACCGGGTCGGAGAACACCAGGGTGTCCCCGGGCTTGAGGAAGGTCAGGCAGGTGCTGGAGATGGCGCCCATGCCCGAAGAGAACAGGGCCGCCGCCTCCGCCTGGTCCCAGGCGGTGATCTTGTCCTCCAGGATCTCGCTGTTGGGGTTGTTCACCCGGGTGTAGATGAGGGCCGGGCTCTCGCCGGCCTTCAGGGCGTCCAGGCCGTAGGCGATCTCGAACGCCCGCTTGCCTTCCGCGGCGGTCTTGAAGATGAAGGTGGAGGTGCGGAACACCGGCGGCACGGCCGCTCCTTCGGACCGCTGAGGGTCATAGCCCTTGGAGAAAAGCTCGGTTTGCGGCTTGACGCGAGAGGGGGTCTTTACTGACATGGTCGGCTCCAATCCGGTGAATTTAACTAATTATCGCCTCCACCCCAAACCCCATGGGGTGCGGTTCGTCACATCGCGGTCGGGTGCCCGGTCATGGGGTCGGAGCTTTTCCGGAAACGGGCCCGCCCTTGGGCCACAGCGGGAAAGGTTGGAAAAGTCCTTGCACGCCTGGAGGCGGCAAGGTAGCCTGTATTTTCCAAGTGTCAGGACGACCTTCATGGAGGCAAAATGGCCGCTTTCGTAACCCTGCCCGCGCCGGACTTCAAGGCGACCGCCCTGGTCAACGGCCAGTTCGCGGCGGACTTCACGTTGTCCCAGTTCCAGGGCAAGAAGGTGGTGCTGTTCTTCTACCCCCTGGACTTCACCTTCGTGTGCCCGACCGAGATCCTGGCCTTCTCGGACGCCATCGGCGCCTTCCGCGAGCGCAACGCGGAGGTGGTCGGCATCTCGGTGGACTCCCACTTCAGCCACCTGGCCTGGGCCAACACCGAACGCAAGGACGGCGGCATCAAGGGCGTGACCTTCCCCCTGGTCTCGGACCTCAACAAGACCATCGCGGCGGACTACGGGGTCCTGCTGGGCTCCGGGGTGGCCCTGCGCGGCCTGTTCATCATCAACGAGAAGGGCATCCTAAAGCACATCACCGTCAACGACAACAGCCTGGGCCGCAACGTGGACGAAGTGCTCCGGGTGCTGGACGCGGTGGACTTCTCCGAGAAGCACGGCGAAGTGTGCCCGGCCAACTGGAAGAAGGGCGAGAAGGCCATGAAGCCCACATCGGAGGGGCTGAAGGCCTACGTGGCCGCCAGGTAGGGACCGGGCCTGGTCCGTCGTCCGGATTGCCGCCGCCAACCGGGACCCGGACGCCCCGGGAAGGCTGGCTCAGAGGCTGACGGTCCGCCCCTGGAGCACCAGGGTGGCGATCTCGTAGAGGTTGGTGATCCGCCCCACCGCCAGCTGGTCCTTGAGCTGGTAGAACTCCATGCAGGTGCCGCAGGCCAGCACCTCCACCCCCTGGTGGACCAGGCGCTGCAGGTTGAGCACCGAGTCGGAACCTTCCACCGCCAGGCGGACTCCGCCGTTCATGAGGATGATGCGCGCGGGCAGGGATTCCGCCTCGGTGAGGGCGGCCAGGAAGCCGCGCATGAGCAGCGCCCCCAGCTGGTCATCGCCGGTCCCGATGCCGGCCGCGGTGATGAGGAGGGTGGCGCCCCGGGTGAGCATGGCGGCGGCGTCCACCACCGGGTCGGGCCGGGCGAACACCCGCCCGGACTCTCCGGGGCTGGGGCCGGGAGCGCCAGGGCGGATGAGGATGCGGCTGGTCTCCCCTTCCTCCAGCACCTCCTGGACCGTGCAGTGGGTGTAGGTGGCGAAGCGCACCACGTTGTCCCGGGAGGAGGCGTCGTCCACCAGCACTTCCAGGAGTTCGAACCCGCCTTCGGCCAGGGCTTTGCGGGTGAGGATGACCGGCTGGGGGCAGGCCTGGCCCCGGGCGTCAAGGATCCGGCGGAATTCGTTCATAGCGTTTGACCTTTCGGGAAGAAGCAGACCCCTGGCCCGGGATGACCCGCCAGAGGGCCTGGGCGCCGCACGCGCCCAGCAGGCGCAGGCGGCGGGCCGTCTCGGGGGCGTCCGCGCCGGCCTCGACCCGCAGGCAGAAGCCGCAGTCGCCGTGGATCTGGGTGGGCACGGGAACGAGCTCCACCGGCAGGGCCTGGCCCAGCAGGGCGCGCTCCGCCTCCAGGGCCGTCTGGGTGGAGGGGAAGGTGGCGATGAAGTGGATCATGGGAGGATCTCGAGGGTGCCGCCGGGGCCGGCGGTCTCGCCCACCCGGACCGCCGGGATCCCGGCCGCCACCAGGGCCGCCAGCACCTCCCCGGCCAGCCCCATGGGCACCGCCGCCAGCAGGCCGCCGGAGGTCTGGGGGTCGAACAGCACGTCCAGGACCACCGGGTCCAGCGCCCCGGCGTTGCGCACCACGTGCAGCCGGCCGCTCAGGTTCCGGCGGGTGCCCTCGGGCACCATCCCCATGGCCGCGTACTCCATCACCCCCGGCAGCAGGGGCAGGTCCCGCACCGCCAGGCGCAGCCCGCACGGGGCCCCGGCGACCATCTCGGCGGCGTGCCCGGCCAGGCCGAAGCCGGTGACGTCCGTGCAGGCCAGCACCGGGAACCGGGCCAGGACCTCGGCGGCGGCCTTGTTGAGGGTGGCCATGGACGCCTGGGCCGCGGCCAGGGCCTCCGGAGCGGCGCACTGGGCCCGGCTGGCCATGTTCACCAGGCCGGTGCCCAGGGGCTTGGTGAGGATGAGGGCGGCGTCCGGGACCAGGGTGTTGTTGCGCCAGGCCCGGGCCGGATCCACCAGGCCGGTGACGGCGTAGCCCAGCTTGGGCTCCGGGTCTTCGATGCTGTGCCCGCCCACCAGGGCGCAGCCCGCTTCCACCAGGGCCTCCAGCCCCCCGGCCAGCATGGCCTTGAGGGGGTCCAGGCCCAGGCGCCTGAGGGGATGGCAGACCAGGGCCAGGGCCGTGGCCGGCCGGGCGCCCATGGCGTACACGTCCGAGAGGGCGTTGGCGGCGGCGATGCGCCCGAACAGGCGCGGGTCGTCCACGATCGGCGGGAAGAAGTCCACTGTCTGCACCAGGGCCAGGTCCGGGCCGACCCGGAACAGTCCGGCGTCCTCAGAGCCGGAGAAGTCGGCCAGCAGGTCCGGGTAGGCGGGCTGGACCAGGCCGCACAGGGCCTGCTCCAGGACTCCGGGGCCGAGCTTGGCGCCGCAGCCGGAGAAGCGGGTGTACTGGGTGAGGGCGGGTGTCTCGCTCACGTGAGCAGGGCCTCCAGGGTGGCCAGGGCGGTGTCCAGGTCCGCCTCGGTGGTGAAACAGCCCGGCGCGAACCGGAGGGTGCCGCCGGCGGCCAGGGTGCCCAGGCTGCGGTGGGCGGCCGGGGCGCAGTGCAGGCCCACCCGGACGGCGATGTCCCGGCGGTCCAGTTCCAGGGCCAGTTCCCCCAGGTCCCGCCCGGGCACGGTGATGGAGACCACCGGGGCCCGCTCGGCGCCCGGGCCCGGACCCACCACCCGCACCCCGGGCAGGGCCCCCAGCCCCCGCACCAGGTGATCGGCCAGGTCCGCCTCCCGCCGGCGCACCTGCTCCACCCCGGCCGCCTCCAGCCACTGGAGCGCCGCCAGCAGGCCGGCCAGGCCCGGCAGGTTGACGGTGCCGGATTCGTACCGGTCCGGCAGCAGGTCCGGCTGCTCCTCCCGGTCCGAAGCGCTGCCGGTGCCCCCCCGGACCAGGGGTTCCGGCTCCCAGCCCGCCTGGGCGTAGAAGCCCCCGGTGCCGGCGGGCCCCAGCAGCCCCTTGTGGCCGGAGAAGCACAGGAGGGGCAGGTCCAGGTCCGCGGCCGACAGGGGCAGGTGCCCCACCCACTGGCTGGCGTCCAGGCACAGGGGCACGCCCGCGGCCCGGCACAGGGCGGCGATCTCCCCCACCGGGGCCAGGCCGCCGGTGACGTTGCTGGCCGCGTTCAGCACCATCAGGTCCGGGCGCCGCCCCAGCGCCGCCCGCAGGGCCTCCGGGTCAGGCCGGGCGCAGGCGTCGAAGGGCACCACGTCCAGGCGCACCCCGCGGGTGGCCTCCAGGTGGCGCAGGGGGCGCATGACCGCGTTGTGCTCCAGGGAGCCCAGGGCCACCCGGCCGCCCGCGGGCAGCCGGCCCAGGAGCGCCTGGTTGAGGGCCTCGGTGGCGTTCAGGGTGAAGGCCAGGCGCGCCGGCTCCCGGATCCCCAGCAGGCCGGCGCAGGCCGCCCGGGCCTGGAACTGGATCCGGCTGCCCTCCCGGGCCATGCGGTGCCCGGACCGGCCGGGGTTCCCGCCCACCTCCGCCACGCACCGGGCCATGGCCTGGGCCACGCCGGGGGCCTTGGGGAAGCTGGTGGCGGCATTGTCCAGGTAGATCATCGGCCCCCCAGCATGAGGACCGCTTCCAGGACCCCGCCGGCGATGGCCAGGGCCTTGTCCGAGACCGTGTGGCAATGCTCCCGCCGGCAGCGGGGATCCACGTCGCCCACCTTCAGGCCCGCCGGCACCGGGAAGCCGTCCCGGATCAGCCCCCGCAGCATGCCGTCGATGGCCGCCGCCACCGTCCCGGTGCCGTCCGGGCCGTGCAGGGCCAGCACCGGCTCCCCGGCCCGGACCCGGTCGCCGATGGCCTTCAGGTTCTCGGCCGTGCCCGCCCGCGGGGCGTGCAGCACCCGCTCCCGGCCCACCCCGGCGATCAGCCCGGGGGCGCCCGTGTCCGGTTCGGCCCGTCCCCGCAGCAGCACCCGCCCCAGGTCGTGGCCCCGGTTGGTCTCCACCACCGCGTGGGCGTCCACCCCCGCCTCGAAGCCCGGGCCCAGGGCCACCACCACTGGGGCCATGCCCAGGCGGGTGCCCAGGTTGCGCTTGGCCAGGATGGCGTCCACCAGGGCCAGGGGCTCCAGGAGCGGCAGCACGAGGGCCTGGGGATCCTCCAGCAGGGGCACCGGGCCGGCCGGCCCGAAGCGGTCCAGGGCCGCCTTCAGGGCCCCGGGTGAATCCACCCGCACGGCCCCGATCCCCTCCACCTCGGCCCGGCCGTCGTACATGGCCTCGGACAGGCTGACGGTGCGGCGGATGGCGCTGGGCCGGGCGACCTCCAGGGCCGCCACCCGGAACCCGGCCCGCACCAGGCGCAGGATGCACCCGGTGGCCAGGTCGCCGGCCCCCCGCACCACCACCAGGTCACCTAGGATCAAGCTCATGGGTGGGGACCTCCGGCTTCCTGACCTACTTTACAGCGCCTGGACCCGAACGACCCGCGCTTCCGGCCGCGCCGCGCCCAGGACGCACACCAGCACCCGGTCCACACCCTGGAGGCCCAGCCCGGCCAGGCGCTCCGCCAGGGCCGCCGAGGCCTCCGGGCACAGGTCCGCCTGGTTCAGGACCAGCACCCGCCGGGCGCCTGCGGGGGCGCCCTGGAACAGCCCCTGGGGCGAGCGCGCCAGGGTGGCCAGGTGGTCCAGGGTGATGGGGGCGCCGGGAGCGCACCCGGTCAGGGGACCGAAGCGCTCCGGGCGGTGGACGGTGCGGCCGTCCATGGGCCGGCCCAGGCAGGCGAGGCCCACGAAACCCAGCACCAGCCCGCTGGCGGGCGGGAGCACCGGCTCGTGGCCGGCCGGGGCCTTCACCGGCAGGCGCTTGGCCCCGTCCGCCTCCAGGATCACGTAGTCCCAGGCCAGGGCCAGCCGGGCCGCGTGGTCCGGATGGATGCCCCGGAGCTTGCCGGTGCCGGGTTCCTCCCCGGCCGCCAGCACCACCCGGCAGGGAGCCGGGGCCGGGCGCGGGAGCGGGCCCGGGGGCTCCCGGGCCGGGTCCGCCAGGTCCGGCGCCAGGACCAGCCGGTCGAAGCCCCGGCCATCCTCCAGGCGCGGGTCGTAGATGTGGGTGGTGGTGGTGAGCAGCACCCGGGCCCGGGCCGGGCCCAGGGCCAGGTCCTCCCCCAGCCCGAACAGGGCGCTGGTCTTGCCGCCGGCCCCCACCAGGGCGATCACCCGCCCGGGGCCGGGAGGCAGCGGCGGCAGGGCCTCGGCCAGGCGCATGGGATCAGGCCCGGCGCCCTTCCCGGGCCTGGTTCAGGGCCGCCAGGATGGGCGCGTGCCGGCGCACCGCGACCACCTCCCCCAGGATGGCCACCGCCAGCTCCTGGGGCGTCTCGGCGGCGATGTCCAGGCCGATGGGCCCGCACAGGGCCGCCACCTGGTCCGGGTCGAAGCCTTCCGCGCGCATCTGCTCCAGGATCAGCCGGGTCTTGCGGGCGCTGCCCATGAAACCGGCGTAGCGGTAGCGCCGGCCCAGCACCGCGCGCACGCACTGGAGGTCCGACTGGTGCCCCCGGGTCACCACCACCACGTAGGTGGCCGAATCGAAGGGGAAGCCGGCGATGGCCTGGGCAAACCCCGCGTGGACCGCCCGGACCCCTTCGGGCAGCCGGGTTTCAGCCAGGAACTCCGGGCGGTCGTCCACCACCGTCACGGCGAAGCCCAGGGCCGGGGCCAGGGCCGCCAGGGCCTGGCCCACGTGGCCGGCGCCCAGGATCAGCAGCTTCTCCTGGGGCAGCAGCGGGTCGTAGAAGACGCCGGTGTCCGGGTCCAGGTGGGCCTGGCCCCGGTCCAGGGCCCGGGCCGCCGCCGGGGCTTCCGCCGCCTCCGCCCGCCCGTGCAGGGCCCGGCCGGCTTCGTCCAGGAGCGCCACCTCCACCTGCGCCGGCCCGGCCTCCCCGCCCCGCAGCCGCTTCACCAGCAGCACCCGCTCGCCGGCCTCCAGGCGCTCCAGCGCGGTGCGGTACGGGGCCAGGTCGCCCAGGGGCTCGATGAGCTGGGTGGTCACGCCGCCGCAGACCATGTCGGTCCCGATCACGTCGCCGCCCACCATCTCCACCTTGAGCCGTTCGCAGGTGCCCGAAGCCAGGGCGCGCCGGCAGGCCTCCAGGGCCATGGCCTCGCCGCGCCCGCCGCCCACCGTGCCGGCCAGGCGCCCGGAAGCGCCCGCCAGCATCTTGGCGCCCGGATGCCGGGGCGACGAGCCCTGCACCTGCAGGATGGTGGCCAGGGCCGAAGCTTCGCCCCCTGCGCAGACCGCCCGGACCAGTTCGAGCCCCATGGCATCACTCCCTGGTTCTATTTTTTACGGCTGTACGGCGTGTCTGCCAAGGGCAATCGGGTGCGGAACCGGCCGTCCCGGCGGAAATAGGCGTTGGCCACGGCCGGGGCGGTGGGGATGGTGGTGATCTCGCCCACCCCCTTGGCGCCGAAGGCCAGGCTGCTGGTGCGGGACTTCACCAGGATGCACTCCATCTCCGGCACCTGGGTGGCCCGGAACAGGCCCAGGGTGCCGTACTTGGCGGTCGGCACGCTGTCCTTGAGGGGATAGTCCTCGGTGAGGGCGTAGCCCAGCCCCATGACCACGCCCCCTTCGATCTGGGCCTCCACGCCGGTGGGGTTGATGGCCGTGCCCACGTCGTGGGCGGCCACCACCTTCTCCACCTTGCCGGCCGGGTCCAGGAGCACCACCTGGGTGGCGTACGAATAGGCCACGTGGCTCACGGGATTGGGCTTGTCCGAGCCGAACGGGTCGGTGACGCCCGAGTACTCCCGGTAGTACTCCCGGCCCTCCAGGGCCTCGATGGGCTCCTGGTCCAGGTCCCGCTTCAGGTCCAGGCCGGCCAGGCGCGCCGCCTCGCCGTTGAACACGGTCTGGCGGGAGGCGGTGGTGGTGCCCCCGTTGGGGGTGGTGGACGTGTCCGGCATGGCCACGGCGATCCGCTCCGGCGGCAGCCCGGTGGTCTCGCCCACGAACTGGAGCAGGACGGTGGCCAGGCCCTGGCCGATGCACGCGGCGCTGGTGTAGATCACGGCCTTGCCGTCCTGCACCCGCAGGCGCACCCGGCCCACGTCCGAAAGGCCCACGCCGATCCCGGCGTTCTTCATGCAGCAGGCGAGCCCCGCGTCCGGACGGCTATCGAACACGTCCTTCACCGCCAGCAGGGTCTCCTTGAGGGCGGTGTCCGGATCGGCGATCTGGCCGTTGGGCAGCGGGTCCCCGGCCTCCACCGCGTTGCGCCAGCGCATTTCCCAGGGGCTGATGCCCACCCGGGCGGCCAGGTCGTTCAGGCAGCTCTCCATGCCGAAGCACGACTGGGTGACGCCGAAGCCCCGGAACGCGCCGGCGGGCGGGTTGTTGGTGTAGACCCCCAGGCCCAGGATGGACACGTTGGGGATCCGGTACGGGCCGCCGGCGTGGGTGCAGGCCCGCTGCAGCACCGGGCCGCCCAGGGAGGCGTAGGCGCCCGTGTCGGCCGTGAGGATGGCCTTCACCGCGGTGAGCCGGCCGTCCGCGTCGCAGGCCACGGTGAAGTCCATCTCCATGGCGTGGCGCTTGGGGTGCACCTTCAGGCTCTCGGCCCGGGACAGGGTGACCTGCACCGGCCGCCTGGCGACCCAGGCCAGCAAGGCCGCGTGGTGCTGGACGATCAGGTCCTCCTTGCCGCCGAACCCGCCGCCCACCAGCTTGCTGACCACCTTCACCCGCTCGGGCGCCACCCCCAGCACCCCGACGATGCCCTTGTGGTCGTCGTAGATGCTCTGGGTGCCCGTGTAGACCGTGAGGGAGCCGTCCTCCTGGGGCACCGCCAGGGCGCTCTCCGGCTCCAGGAAGGCGTGCTCGGTGGGGGGCACCTGGAACACGTGGCGGACCACGTGCACCCCCTGGGCGATGGCCGCGTCCGCGTCGCCCCGGGACAGCACGGTGCGGGCCAGCAGGTTGCCCTTCGGATGGAGCCTGGGGGCCCCTTCGGCCAGCGCCATGGCCGGCGTGGAGAGGGGGGCCAGCTCCTCCCAGTCCAGCTGGATGGCCGCCGCCGCGGCCCGGGCCTGGGCCTTGGTCCCGGCCGCCACCAGGGCCAGGGCGTCGCCCACGTAGCGGGTCTCCTCGCCCTCGGCGATCATGGCCGGCCAGTCGTGGATGATGTGGCCCTGCAGCCGCTCCCCGGGCACGTCCTTGGCGGTCAGCACCACCGCCACACCGGGCATGGCCTTGGCCGCGGCGGTGTCGATGCGGCGCACCAGCACCCGGGGCTTGGGCGCCCGCAGCACCGCCCCGTAGAGCATGCCGGGGACCTTCATGTCGTTCACGTATTCCCCGCTGCCCAGCACCTTGGCCCGGGCGTCCAGGCGGGGCATGCGGTCGCCGATGCGGTAGGCGCCGCCGGTGGCGTCGGGCAGCGGCTGGTCCTCCCGGAACATCTGCCCGGCCCGCAGGACGGCCTGCTCGATCTTGGCGTAGCCGGTGCACCGGCAGATGTTCCCGTTGATGGCCTTCTTCACCTCTGCCGGGGCCGGGTCCGGGTTCGCGTCCAGCAGGCCCTTGGCGCTCATGACCATGCCCGGGATGCAGAAGCCGCACTGGACCGCCCCGGCGTTGGCGAAGGCCCAGCTGTACACGTCCTTCTCCCGCAGGGACAAGCCCTCCACCGTCACCACCTTGCGCCCGGCCAGCTTGGCGGTGGTGAACAGGCAGGCGCGGGCGGCCTTGCCGTCCACCAGCACCATGCAGGCGCCGCAGGCCCCCTCCGAGCAGCCATCCTTCACCGAGGTCAGGCGCAGGTCGTCGCGCAGGTAGTCCAGGAGGTTGACGTCCTGGTCGGTGCAGTAGTCCTTGCCATTTACGTGGACGGTCAGGGTTTGCATGGTCACGCCTTCCGCTGGGAGGACCCGGCGGCGGAACCGCTGACCCTGTTCCTGCCGCCGGTTTCCTTGACCTATAAGTATACGATTTCAATAAAGAATTGTTGAAATATTTTTCCACTCGTAGGTAATTTTTTATTTATCCGCCAGGGGCTTGGTTCAGACCGGAACCTTCAGTAACCTCGAAGTCCTATGAATATAGTGCATGCCTCAACAATCACGGTGGCCGCCTTCGCCGCCGGAGCCATCAATTCCGTGGCCGGAGGAGGCACCCTGGTGACCTTCCCCGCCCTGCTGGGGGTGGGCCTCACCGGCCAGCAGGCCAACGTCACCAGCACCCTGGGGCTGATCCCCGGCTCGGTGGGGGGCTTCCTGGGCCACCGCAAGGACCTGGCGGGCACCCGCAGCTTCGCCCTGCGCCTGGTGCCGCCGTCCATCCTGGGCGGGGTGACCGGCGCCCTGCTGATGCTGCTCACCCCCAAAGGGGTCTTCGACCAGCTGATCCCCTGGCTGATCCTCACCGCCACCCTGCTCATGGCCGCCAATGAGCCCATCAACCGGGTGCTCCAGCGGGTCCACGGGGGCCACCGCAGCGCCGGCTGGTGGACCTGCGCCATCCTGTTCCAGTTCGTGGTGGGCACCTACGGCGGCTACTTCGGGGCCGGCATCGGCATCCTCATGCTGGCGGCCCTGGGGCTGCTGGGGCTGGACGACATCCACCAGATGAACGGCCTGAAGAACTTCATGGCCTTCGCCATCAACGGCATCGCCATCGTGGCGTTCGTGGTCTTCGAATGGCTCTACCACCCGGGGAACGTGGTCTGGTGGATGGTGGTGTGCATGATGGCCGCGTCGCTCCTGGGCGGCATGTTCGGCTCCGTCATGGCCCACCGGGTGGGGCGCAGGGCGGTGCGCTGGGTGGTCATCGGGATCGGCTTCGTACTGGCGGGGTGGTACTTCTACAAGATGCATGGGGGCTGACAGGAAGCCGCCCGGCTCAGTGCTTCAGCACCTTTTCCGCCGCATCGAAGATCTTCTGGTAGCCGGTGCACCGGCACAGGTGCCCGGACAGCTCCCGGCGGATCTCGTCCTCGGTGAAGGTCTTGCCGCTGTCCCGCAGGGCGGTGGTGGACAGCACCAGCCCGGGGGTGCAGAAGCCGCACTGGATGGCCCCCTCCTCCACGAAGGCCTTCTGCACGTCCGACAGCTCCCCGTCCTTCTCCACGCCTTCAATGGTGAGCACGCTCTTGCCGTCGGCCCAGGCGGCCAGGTAGATGCAGGAGTTCACCGGGGTGCCGTCCACCAGCACGGTGCAGGCGCCGCATTCGCCCACCGCGCAGCCCTGCTTGACCCCGGTGAGCTGCAGGTGGTTGCGCAGCAGGTCCAGCAGGGTCTCCCGGATGTCCACCTGGAGCCGGTACGGCCGGCCGTTGACGGTGATGGAGAGGAGTTTGGTTGCGACGTCGCTAATGATCAGCACGGCGGCCTCCAGCACGGTTGACCGCCTCGGTCACGGCCCGTTCGGTCAGAACTTCGATCAGGTGTTCCCGGTAGTCCTTGGAGGCGCGCCAGGAGGTGCGGGCCCGGGAGGGCTTCACCGCCAGCCTGCCGATCTCCCGGATGGTCTCCGGGTCCGTGGTCCGGCCCTTGGCGTAGGCTTCTGCCTCGGCGCAGCGGATGGGCACCGGGGCGGCGACGCCCAGGCCGATGCGCAGGTCCTGGAACCGCCCGTCCCGCGCCCGGCACACCGCCGCCACCCCCAGGGTGGCGATGTCCATGGCCTTGCGCATGGCGAACTTGATGTAGTGGCCCCCGGTGTCCAGGTAGCTGTCCCGGGGCACCAGGACCTGGGTGAGCAGCTCCCCGGGGCGCAGGTTCACCTTGCCCGGCCCCGCGTAGAACTCGTGGATGGGCAGGATGCGCGTGCCGGCCAGGCTCTCCAGCCGGAGCAGCGCGTCCAGGGCGAACAGGCTGGAGGCGCTGTCCCCGGAGACGGCGCCGTTGCAGATGTTGCCGCCGATGGTGGCGACGTTGCGGATCTGCGGGCCGCCCATGGACACGGCGGCCTCCGCCAGGATGGGCACCCGGGCCCGGATGACCGGATTCTGGAAGATGCGGGTGAACGGGGCGGCGGCGCCGATGTGCACGGTGCCGTCCTCCCGCTCGCCGATCTCCTCCATTTCCTTGATCTTGCGCAGGCTCAGCAGTTCCTCCCAGCCGTCCGCGCCGTGCTGCAGGCGGATCAGCACGTCGGTGCCGCCGGCGATCACCCGCAGGCGGGCGTTCTCGGCCAGCAGGCCGAGGGCGGCCTCGACCGACTCAGGCTCTTGCAGGACTGAGATGTTGAACATCTTCCACGCTCCCCTCGCTAAGCAATCCCAACTGCTTGAATTTCTCGAACACCACCTGCGGGTACAGGGGGATCCGGTTGAAGGCGACGCCGGTGGCGTCCAGCACCGCGTTGCGCAGGGCCGGGGCCGGCGAGATCACCGGGCATTCGCCCAGGGACTTGGACCCGAAGGAACCGGCCGCGTCGCTGGTCTCCACGAAGGCGGCGTGGATCTTCGGGGTGTCCAGGATGGTCGGCAGCTTGTAGTCCAGCAGGTTGTTGTTGAGCGGCTTGCCGGTCTGCGGGTCGAACAGCATCTGCTCCAGCAGGGCGTAGCCCAGGGCCATGCTCACGCCGCCGTGCACCTGGCCCTCGGCCAGGGACGGGTTGATGATGGTGCCCGAGTCGTGCACGTTGTAGAGCTCCAGCACCTGGATCTTGCCGGTCGCCATGTCCACCTCCACCTCCATGAAGGTGGCGCCGTAGGACATGGCGTTGATGCGCACGTTGGCGGACACGTCGCTCTTGATGGGATCGGCGCAGATCCGGTCGTAGTAGGACTCCATGGCGATCTCTTCCAGGGAGCACAGGGTGCGGCCGAGGGCCTTCTCCACCACGCTGCCGTCCCGCAGGTCCAGCGCCTCGGCGGCCAGTCCGCACTTGCGGGCGGCGATGGCCAGCACCTTGGCCTTGGCCTCCAGGGCGGCCTTGCGCACGGCGATGCCGGTGACGAAGGTCTGGCGGGAGGCGTAGGCGCCGGTGTCGAACGGGGTTATGTCCGTGTCCTGCACGGTCACCACGTTCACCATGTCCATGGTGATGCCCAGCTCCTCGGCCACCATCTGGGCGAACACCGTGTCCGAGCCCTGGCCGATCTCCGTGGCGCCCACCTGCAGGGTCACCGAGCCGTCCTGGTGCATGACGATGCGCGCCCCGGCCAGCTCCAGGCCCACCGGGTGGGTGCCGGAGGCGTAGCTGAACAGGGCCATGCCCAGGCCGCGGCGCCTGGGGCCGGTCTGGTGGGCGTTGGCCCGCACCTTCTCGTCCCAGCGGATCAGCTCCATGCCCTTGGCGATGCACTCGGGGATGCCGAAGGAACGCACCACGTTCTTGGTGAGGGGGTCCTGGAAGCCCACGGAGATGAGGTTCTTGCGACGGAACTCGATGGGGTCCAGCTGCAGCTCCCGGGCGATGTCGGTCAGCAGGCTCTCCAGGGCGAAGAACATCTGGGGCACTCCGTAGCCGCGCATGGCCCCGGCCACCGGCAGGTTGGTGTAGACGGTCCTGGGCCGGAAGCGGAAGTTGGGGAACCAGTACAGCGGCCGGAACTTGGCGCCGGTGGACATGGCGATGGAGTGGCCGTGGGAGGCGTAGGCCCCGGTGTTGCTCAGCACCTTCACGTCGATGCCCTGCAGCATGCCGTCCCTGGAGGTGCCGATGCGCAGGTCGATCTTCATGGAGTGCCGGGTGCGGGAGTCGATGAAGACCTCCTCACGGGAGAACGTGCAGCGCACCGGCCGCCCGTGCACCGCCAGGGTCATGGCCGCCACCAGGGGCTCGATCACCACGTCCTGCTTGGCGCCGAAGCCGCCGCCGATGTAGGGCTTGATCACCTGCACCTGGCCCCAGCGCAGGTCCAGGGCCTGGGCCACGATGCGCCGCACGATGTGGGGGATCTGGGTGGAGCTGTTCACCACGATGCGCCCGTGGCTGTCCACATAGGCATAGGCGGTCTGGGCCTCCAGGTGGCAGTGCTGGACGATGCTGGTCTCGAAGCGGCCCTCGAACACCCGGTCCGAGGCGGCCAGGGCGGCGTCGATGTCCCCGTACTGGGTGCCGAAGCTGCTGACGATGTTGTCCGGGCGCTCGTCGTGCAGCACCGGGGCCCCGTCCTTCAGGGCGTCCTCGGCGGTGAGCACGAACGGCAGCACCTCGTACTCCACCTCGATGAGGTGCAGGGCCTTCTCGGCGGTGAGGGCGTCCACCGCCACCACCGCGGCGACCGCGTCGCCCACGAACCGGGCCTTGTCGGTGAGGATCAGGCGGTCCGCCACGTCCCGGTGGGCCGGATCCAGGGACCAGGGGTGCCCGGCGGTGGGGAACTTCACCTTGGGCAGGTCCGCGGGGGTGATCACCGCCTCCACCCCGGGCAGGGCCTTGGCCCGGCTCACGTCCATGCGCTTCACCCGGGCGTGGGCGTGGGGGCTGCGCAGCACTTTGCCCACCAGCATGTCCCGCTCGAAGTAGTCCTCCGAGTAGCGGGCGCGGCCGGTGACCTTGGCCACCGCATCCAGCCGGCTGACGCTCTTGCCCACGATCTTCATGTTCATGATGGACCTCGGGTGGACTGTAACCCCGCCGAGCGGATACAACGGCATCCGCGCATCCCTGGGCAGAGCCTGGATTTGAAGCTAATGACTGCAAGTACTGACAATGTCCGCCACGCTGCTTTCCCTGGGGTACTCGCTCAGGGCGGACCGGGATCCGCTGACCCAATAATTATGAGAGTCTTTCGTCCCTAATTCAAATTTTATTCATGAATAGAAGGTTTTTTTTCATGGATCTAGACTCTGTCGCAATTCTCATTCACAGCGCCGGCGGCGGTCCCAGGAAACGCCAGGGGTGGGCCAGGAAGGCGCGCCAGAGCTGCCGGTGCAGCCCCTCCCGGAGGAAGGCGAGGGTCGGCTGTAGTAGGCACCTCCCGGGACACGGGCGTCTGGCATGCCAGGGCCGCGGGGGCGTCCGTGTCCCGGTCGGCGGCTGGTCCATCGGCCGGATTCCCGGGCCTCGCGCCGCCCCACCGTTGCTCGGCTTCGTCAGCCCGCGCTGCGCGCAGTCTGACGAAGCGCCCGCTGGCTCGTCGGGGCCGACCGGAGGGCCAAGGTATCGGTGACTTCGGCGCGACCCGCGGAAACCGCCCCTCCAAACCTTACAGGTCCTTTCTTACCTCACCGACCAAGCGGACTCGCCAAGTCCCTCCAGCCTGCGCGGACGCTCTCTGACCAACGCGCAGGTCACCGGGCCCAAAGTCCGATGCGGCTCGACGGCCGGTGCTCGTGAATCGGAGTGCGCGCGCACGGCGATTCACGAGTACCAACGGTGTGGCGGCGCGAGCCCACGGAACCCGTACGGCGGGCCTGCCGCCGGGTCGGGAGCCGGACGCCCCCGTAGCGCCAGCGCGACCGTGCCCCGGCCGGTTGTGGCAAGATCGAGCGATGCCCGCATTTCCCGACGCCCTCCGGTCCCTGCGCCACCGCAACTACCGCCTGTTCTGCAGCGGCCAGCTGGTGTCCCTCATCGGCACCTGGATGCAGATGGTGGCCCTCAGCTGGCTGGTGTACCGCCTCACCGGCAAGGCCGCCATGCTCGGGCTCATGTCCTTCTGCAACCTGATCCCGGTGTTCCTGCTGGCGCCGGTGGGCGGGCTGGTGGCGGACCGGGTGCCGTCCCGGCGCCTGCTGCTCACCACCCAGACGGTGGCCATGAGCCTGGCCCTGGTCCTGGCCCTGCTGACCCTCACCGGGCACGTGCGCATGTGGCACCTGTTCGCCTGCGCGCTGCTGCTGGGCACCACCAACGCCTTCGACAACCCCGGGCGGCAGGTGTTCGCCGCCCGCGTCGTGCCCCGCCAGGACCTGATGAACGCGGTGGCGCTCAACTCCTCCATGGTCACCGGCGCCCGGGTGGCCGGGCCGGCCCTGGCCGGCGTGCTGGTGGCGCTCCTGGGCGAGGGCTGGTGCTTTTTCCTGAACGGGGTGAGCTACGTGGCGGTGATCGCCGGGCTGCTGGCCATGCGCTTCCCGCCGGCGGAGGCGTCCGCCGCGTCGCGGGGGCCCCGGTCCCAGCTGCGCCTGCTGCTGGAAGGGTTCCGGATGATCCGGCAGGCCCGGCCCATCGCCGCCCTGCTGCTGCTCCTGGGGCTGCTGAGCCTGCTGGGGGCGCCGTACCAGGTGCTCATGCCCATCTTCGCCGCCGAGGTGTTCCACGGCGGCTCCAAGGTGTTCGGCCTGCTCTCCAGCACCTCCGGCCTGGGCGCCCTGGCCGGGGCCGTCACCCTGGCCGTGCGGCCCCACTTCCACGGCCTGGGCCGCTGGATCGCCGCCACCGCCCTGCTGTTCGGCCTGGCCCTGGCGAGCTTCGCCGGCTCCCGGACGCTGGTGCTGTCCCTGCCCCTGCTGTTCCTGGCGGGGGGCGCCTACATGGTGGAGATGGCCGCCACCAACACCCTGATCCAGATGATGGTTCCGGACGCCTTCCGGGGCCGGGTCATGTCCATCTACGCCATGATGTTCCTGGGCATGGCGCCCCTGGGCGGGCTGCTGGCGGGGCTGCTGGCGCATCGCCTGGGCGCGCCCCTTACGGTGGGCCTGGGGGGAATGGGATGCCTGGCGTGCGGGGGGGCGTTCACCTGGTACTACCGCCGGTGGCGGGAGGGGGCCCGGGACCTGGTGCGGGCGGCGGAGCGGGAGGCCAAGGCCCGGGGCTGATCCCGATCCGTCAGCCCTGACGTGGGATCAGGGACCGGCGACCCCCTCCCCCAGCCGTTCCCAGTCGCGCTTGGCCTGCCAGGCGGTGGCGAACGAGGCGTGGGCACGGCGTGCAAGTTCCGTGGAGACAATGCCCAGGCAACTCCTTGCCCTCAGGTTGCAGGTACGGCCATTATCACGGCCTTCATTTGGCTGGCAGGCAGGGTCAGGCCCGGTCCTGGAACGTCTCCGCCACCTGCATCCGCCCCTGGCGCATGAGGATCCGTCCCCGCGCCAGGACCGTCTCCACCGTGAATCCTTCCGGGTCCACCAGCACCAGGTCCGCGTCCCACCCTTCGGCGATCCGCCCCTTGCCTTTGAGCTTGTAGACCTCCGCCGGGTTGCGGGTGATGGTGGCCAGGGCCGCCTCCAGGTCCACCTGCTCCTCCAGCACCGCCTTGCGCACCGCCCCGAACAGGGCGGTGACCCGCCCGATGCCCATGCCCACGCACTCCCGGCGCTCGTTGAACAGGGGCAGGCTGCCCTGGCCGTCCGAGGTGAAGGTGATGCGGGACGGCGGCACCCCCGCCTCCAGGCAGCGCTTCAGGGCCCGGGGGGCCGGTACCTCCCGGTTCACCGTCCGGTTGGCCTCGGAGCAGGTGATGTCGATGAAGCCGCCGTCCAGGGCATAGGCCACGGCCTCCTGGAACAGGCGCTCGTTGCGGTTGACGTGGGTGGGCAGGAACTGGCGGTACGGCAGCTCGCCGCCCGCCACCAGGGCCCGCAGCAGCTTGAGACCGTCCGGCCCGTCCCCCACGTGCAGGTTGAGCACCCCCGCCTTGCCGGACAGGATGCCCCCCACCCGGACATCCGCGGCCAGGCGCTGGAGTTCCTCCAGGCGCGGCTGGGCGGAGCGGTGGTCGGAGATGGCCACCTCACCGGCCCCCACCACCCGGTCGATGAGGATCAGGTCCTTCATGGGGTCCCCGGTGAAGGTCGGCACGGGCACGCGGTAGGCCCCGGTGAGCAGGTAGGCGCTGAGGCCCTCCTCCTCCAGGGCCCGGGCCTTGGCGTACAGGGCCTCGGGGCTGCGGGTGACGCTGTCGGTGCCCAGGCAGCCGATGACCGTGGTGACGCCGGCCTGCACCAGGTCCGCCAGCCGGACCTCCGGGGTGCGGGTACGGAAGCCCCCCTCGCCGCCGCCCCCGGCGATGTGCACGTGCCCGTCCACGAAGCCCGGGAACACCAGCCGCCCGGCGGCGTCCACCTCCTGGACCGGGACCCCGTCCGGGAACACCGGCTCCAGGTGGTCGGCGATGCGGGTGATGCGCTCGCCCAGCACCAGGATGTCCTGGGTGCCCAGGTCTTCGGGGGCGTAAAGGCGGCCATGGCGGATGAGGGTGATCAAGGGGATGCCTCCGGTGTCTCTATCCTGGGCGGACGATTCCACTATATCGGTTCGCCTGAAGGGAGCCCGCACCATGGATGATCCCCGGTTGACGTCGGCCCGGTCCCTGGCCGGGCGCCTGGGGGGCTGCATCGGGCCCATCCAGGCTGATCGGAAGACCACCAGGGTACATCTCCCATCGGCTGTTCGGGCCAGTGGGATCCCGCCCGCGGGAGGCGGCGAGGGAGCCAGGGTCCAGCGCTTTACCGCCCAGGGAGGGCCCGGTGAGGTAGCGGTTCAGGCTCATGGCCTGTGTGAGCAACGGGTTGCCACTGCCAATTCCATTCTTGCCCCCTTGCCATTTTTAATAAAATAATTATATATCCCATTGCGTTCATCCGCAGGCTCGAGCCAAAACGCCCTCAATCCCCCCACATCCATACCTTCCTTGTCATGGGGCACTTCCATGAACCTCCGATCTCTTGCCCTGATCCTAATTGGAACGGCTGCCGTTCTCGCTCAGGCCCAGATGCTTCCTGTTCCGGTGATCTCGGCCAAAATCCAGTTTCCGAATGGAGTCCACCTCAACCTGCCGGTTCAGGCCTTCCAGCTCAACGAGGACCTTGCACCGGCAAACACCAGCATTCTCACCACTGCCTTGACCCTGCAGCTGAAGGCCGGCTTGTTGTCGGAAGCCTTGATATGGCCGCTTCAGTACGCCTGGAGCAACAACCCGGCGACACTCACCCTGACCGTTGCCTACAATAAGAATACCGCCACCCCGACCATCACGACCATCACGGCAAGCGGGCTCACCCTCGGGAGTTCGGACCTCGGTATTGACGGCTCCCTGCCCGCCTTCTCCGCCACCACCAACACGACGCCGGCCTTCACGTCCACCGGCAGCCAGCTGTTCGGAAGCAGTAACTTCGACATCAGTTTCTACGATCCGGACAACGGTATCCAAAAGGCAGATCCTGCATTTTTCCAGGATTACCTGGATTTCCAGGGGGTGCGGGTATCCAGTTTCAACCCCCGGGTTGAACCTTCGTTTATAACTACTGAATCTGACCGGCCCTGGTTGGGTGACACGGTTCTTCCCGGCATCCTCCAGGCGGAACTCAACGATGGAAAGGACTTCGCGCTCCAAATCCAAACACTCCAGAAGCCCGGCGGTCCGCCGATCGTATACGCGCCGCCGGTGCAGATCCAGTTTGCTGCGGGGGGGCTCCCTTCCTACAGCTCGAACCATAATCCCCCTGATGCCCAAACCAGTGTTGACGATCCAGCACCTTATAGCTTTTCGTACGGCACGCTGGATCGGCTGATGATCAGCGTCACCGACCATGGGTCGGACCAGGAGACGGTGACAACGGAACTCTTGAATTTCCTGTTCTGACGGATATCCCCCGGTTGGCCCGGCCGGCGCCCCCCTTGGAAAGGACGCCGGCCGGTGCCAGGTTGCGCGTTTCCTCCTAGCCCACGACCACCTTGGCGCCTTCCACCACCCGGCTGACCAGCTCCGCCAGCTTCCCGGGCTTGCGCTCCTCCAGCTCGTACCTCACCCGCACCATGGGCTTGCTCACCTTGAGCACCCGGGTGATGTCGATGGGGGTGGCGGACACCACCAGGTCGCAGGGGGTGGCTTCGATGGTCTTCTGCAGGTCGGCGATCTGGGCGTCGCTGTAGCCCATGGCCGGGAGGATGCCCTTGGCGTTGGGGTATTTGTTGTAGGTGTAGGCGATGGAGGCCACCGCGTAGGGGCTGGGATCGACGATGGCCGCCGCGCCCAGCTGGCGCACCGCCACCACCCCGGCGCCGATGCTCATGGAGCCGTGGGTGAGGGTCGGGCCGTCCTCGATCACCAGCACCCTCTTGCCCTTCACCAGTTCGGCCCGCTCGCAGGTCACCGGGGAGTCGGCGCGGATCACGGCCGCCTTGGGATTCAGCCGGGCGGCGTTGGCTTCGATGGCCCGGATGTCCTCCTCCTTGGCGCTGTCGCACTTGTTGATGACGATCACGTCGGCCATGCGGAAGTTGGTCTCGCCGGGGTGGTACCTGGTCTCGTGGCCGGCGCGCAGCGGGTCGGCGATGACGATGTGCAGGTCGCAGGCGTAGAAGGGCAGGTCGTTGTTGCCCCCGTCCCAGAGGATGAGGTCGGCCTCCTGCTCCGCCTGGCGGAGGATCTGCTCGTAGTCCACGCCGGCGTATACCACGAAGCCGTTGTCGATGTGGGGTTCGTACTCCTCCCGCTCCTCGATGGTGCACTTGTGCAAGTCCAGGTCCGCGTAGGTGGCGAAGCGCTGGCAGGCCTGCCTGGCCAGGTCCCCGTACGGCATTGGGTGCCGGATGGCCACCACCCGCTTGCCCAGGGCCTTGAGGATCCGGGACAGGTAGCGGGTGGTCTGGCTCTTGCCGCAGCCGGTGCGCACGGCGGTGACGGCGATGACCGGCACCTTGGCCTTGATCATGGTCTTCCGGGCGCCCAGCAGCTCGAAGTCCACCCCCAGGGAGGTGCACAGGGCGGACAGGTGGCCGACGGTGTCGTAGGTCACGTCCGAGTACGAGAACACCGCCGCGTCCGGGCGCTCCTTGGCGACCAGGGCGGGCAGGTCCTCCTCCGGAACGATGGGAATGCCCTGGGGATAGAGGCTCCCGGCCAGGACGGCGGGGTAGCGGCGGCCTTCGATGCCCGGGATCTGGGTGGCGGTGAAGGCCACCACCCGGAAGTCCGGGTTGTCCCGGTAGACCGTGTTGAAGTTGTGGAAGTCGCGGCCGGCGGCTCCCAGGATCACGACGCGTCGTGGACGGCTGGACATATGAAGCTCCTTTGGCTCGCAGTCGACCGAAGGGCCGACACACCCGGGGAGGGTAGTCATGGTCTCGGGTCTAGGTTTGGTTCGAGGGTATGCTACCGGCTGGACCTGTCCTGTCAAGCAATATATTGCTGGTTTTTAAAAGCGCAACCAGACCGGCGGTGCCCCGGGCGGGAACTCGAAATTGAGGATTGCCAAGGACGCCAGCACCTCCCCATGCTGGAAGGCATTCAACAGGTCCGGCGTTGCATCGGGCGTGCCCCCAAGGCACGCGACCGGCTAGCCCATCGGGGGACGGCCATGGCTTTCAATTCCCAGAAACTGCTTCGCACCATCGCCAAGAACGTGGTCCAGACCCGTCGCGCCTTGAAGTGGAGCCAGCAGGAACTGGCGGACCGTTCGACCGTGAGCGTGCGCATGGTGGGGCTCATCGAGGCCGGAGACAACAACGTCAGCCTGGCCACCCTGGGCAACCTGGCCGGCGCCCTGAACCTCACCTTCTCCCAGTTGGTGGAGGAGGCGCCGTCCCCCTCCGGCCCCGCGGGCGGCCAGCCCCGCCGGGGCGTGCGCCTGTGGGAGGGCAGCCACAAAGGCACCAAGGTGGACCTGCTCCAGAGCTTTCCCGCCAGCCACCTGATGGAGTTGTGGAAATGGACCATCGCCCCGGGGGACCGCTACCGCGGGGAACCGGACCTGCCCGGGTTCCACGAGGTGGTGTACGTCCTCCGGGGCGAACTGACACTGGAACAGGAGGATGGACGGCAGGTGCTCAGGGCGGGCGACACCCTGGGGTTCCCTTCGGACCGGCCGTACGCCTTCGTCAACTCCGGCAAGACCAGCCTGACCTTCACCCTGAACGTCGTGGGATAAACCTACCTGCGCGCCACTGCCGATCGGAGGATCGAATCCTACCCCCCGGCAACGGAAGGGGGCACCCGTGCTGGATGCCCCCCTTGTACTGATTGGTCGGGGCGAGAGGATTCGAACCTCGGTTCGCTGCCGCTCACCCCGCGGCATTGGCTGCGCACGGGAATCCGCCTGCGGCGGACCGGCGAGGAACGCTCTCGCGTCCCTCGCCTTTCCCTACCTGCGCGCCACTGCCGATCGGAGGATCGAATCCTACCCCCCGGCAACGGAAGGGGGCACCCGTGCTGGATGCCCCCCTTGTACTGATTGGTCGGGGCGAGAGGATTCGAACCTCCGACCTCTCGGTCCCGAACCGAGCGCTCTACCAGGCTGAGCCACGCCCCGACGAAGGTAAGATCCTACCTTACTCCGGCCCCCGGGTCCATCCCTCTTTCGGGCCCCGGCGCAAATGCTCCAGGACCGCCAGCAGGGGATCCGAGCGGGAACGAGGAGGGGCGGGGGTTTCGGACTCGGGGGGATCGCAGGGGACGATCTCCATGCGCTGGAACTTGAGCTTCCACAGGCGCTCCAGGCGCTCCCGCAACTGCGGCCAGATGGCCTCGGCGGCCTGGCGCAGGCTGGGCACCAGGTCGGGGCGCCAGCAGCCCACCACCAGGATGCCCTTGTGGGCCCGCAGCAGGCGGGTCTGGTCCACCAGGGCCGGGCCCACCACCAGCAGCCAGGACCGGCGCAGCTGCGCCTCGGCCAGGGCGGTGCGGTCCGGCTGGCGCGCCGCGGCGCCCAGGGGGACCAGGCCCCGGCTGGCGCTCCGTCTCATTCGGGCCACCGGGGCGGAGGCAGGTGGCTGCAGGCGCGCTCGTCGTTGAACAGCACCGGGGAGGCCAGCACCGGGATCATGGTCCCGGTCGACGGGTCGTACAGGGTGTGGATGAGCCGGTGCAGTTCCCCGGCCTGGCCGAACAGCACGTCGTCCACGGTGCGCACCTGGCTGGCGGGGATGGCGTTGGCGTCGCAGAAGGCGATGGTCTCCGGCACCGTGCGGTCGCGGAAATGGCGCTCCAGGACCGGCAGCAGGCGGTCCCGGTCCTGAACCCGGCCCCGGTTGGTGCGCCAGCCGGACTCGGCGTCCAGGTCGATGCCCGCCCACAGGGCCAGCACTTCGAACTGGCGGTCGTTGCCCACGCCGATGGCCGCCTCGCCGTCGCTGCAGGCGAAGGTCTGGTACGGGACGATGTGGGGATGGGCATTGCCCAGACGCTTGGGCGCCCGGGCGGTCATGAGGGTGCCGGCGCCCACGTTCACCAGGCCCGCCAGGGCCGCCTCCATGAGCGGCACTTCGATGTGCAGGGCGTCGCCGGTGCGCTCCCGGTGCAGCAGGGCGGCCTGGATGCCGTTGGCGGTGTACAGGGCCGCCAGCACGTCCGCCAGGGCCACACCCACCTTCATGGGCCGGCCGTCGGGTTCCCCGGTGATGGACATCCAGCCGCTTTCCGCCTGGATGATGAAATCGTACCCGGGCCGCCGGCAGGCCGGGACGTCCGAGGCGAAGCCCCGCACCGAGGCCACGATCAGCTTGGGGTGCAGCAGGTGGATGCGCTCCCAGCCGAGCCCCAGCTCCTCTGCCGCCTCGGGTATGAAATTCTCAACCAATACATCGGAGCTGGCCATGAGTTCGCCCAGGTGCTCCCGGTCCCCCTCGTCCCGAAGGTCCATGCGGATGCTTTGCTTGCCCCGGTTGGCGCAGCGGAAGTAGGCGCTCTCCCCCTGGTCGCCCCGTTCGAAGGGCGGCCCCCAGCCCCGGGTGGGGTCGCCGGAGACCGGTTCGATCTTCAGCACCTCGGCGCCGAAATCCGCCAGCAGCTGGGTGGCGAACGGTCCCGCCAGGATGCGGGACAGATCCAGGATCTTGAAGTGGCCGAGAGGTTTGGGCACGGCTGGAAGGTCTCGCGGAAGGGCGCCCGTTGCCACGGGCGGTCACGGTGCCGGAACGGTCCCGGCGGAAGGTCAGGGGAGCGTCTTCAGGATACGCTGGATGGCCACGGCTTTCCGCCCCTCCGTTTGCACCAGCACCCCGTGCAGCTGCAGGTCCCCCTCGGCCACCTCGAACCGCTCGCCCCTGGCCTTGAGGAAGCGGCTGAGGCTGGCTTCCTTCTTCATGCCGATCACGCCCTCGTAGGGACCCACCATGCCGATGTCGGTCACGTAGGCGGTGCCTCCGGGCAGGACCTTGGCGTCCAGGGTCGGCACGTGGGTGTGGGTGCCCACCACCGCCGCCACCCGGCCGTCCAGGTACCAGCCCATGGCCTGGGACTCGCTGGTGGCCTCCGCGTGCATGTCCACCAGCACCAGGTCCGCCCGCTCCCGGGCCAGGACCGCGTCCACGCACCGGAACGGGTCGTCGCAGGTGGGCATGTGCACCCGCCCCATCAGGTTGATGACCAGCACCTCCAGCCCGGGGGGGGTGTGCAGCTTCACGTGGCCGCTGCCCGGGGTCCCGGGCGGGTAGTTGGCCGGGCGCAGCAGGCGCGGCTCCTTCTGGAAATACGGGCCGATGTCCTTGACGTCGAAGGCATGGTTGCCGGTGGTGATCACGTCCACCCCCAGCTCCTCGAACCACTCGCGGGCGATGCGCTCGGTGATGCCGTTGCCGTGGGCGGCGTTCTCCCCGTTCACCACCAGGAAGTCCAGGGCCAGTTCCCGGCGCAGGGCCGGGACGTGGGCCTCCAGGAGCCTCCGCCCGGGCTCGCCCACCACGTCGCCGAGGATGAGAATGCGCATACCCAACTTTATCCCGGGCCACCATCCCGCTCAACGCCCGGCCCCGGTCCCTGGTCTGTAGTTTTTGCAACCGCAACCCTTGCCGGTACCATGAAGCTCTGCCATCCCGGCCGGCCCCATCCCCTGTTAGGCTTTCCGCATGCCCAAGTGTCTCCGCTTGCTCTTTCCCTTGCTCATCACGGCCTTTCTGGGTGCCCAGGCCCCCGCGACCCTGGGCCTGCAGGAGATCCATCCAGGCATGAAGGGCCAGGGGCGGACCGTGTTCCAGGGCGGCCGGATCGAGCGCTTCAACTTCGAGGTGCTGGGGGTCCAGCGCGACATCATGCCCGGACGCAGCCTCATCATGATCCGGGCCAGCGGCGGCCCCCTGGCGGAGACCGGGGTGATGCAGGGCATGAGCGGCTCCCCCTGCTACATCGGCGACAAGCTCATCGGGGCCCTGTCCATCGCCTTCCCGTTCGAGAAGGAGCCCATCGCCGGAGTCACCCCCATCGGCGAGATGCTGGACCAGCTGCGGGACCTGCCGGACTTGCCCTCCAGCCGCACCCCCCTGATCCTGCCCAAGGTGGCTCCTCCCTCGGTGCTCAAGAGCGGCCTCACCGGCACCATGGTGCCCGTGGCCCAGCTGCTGGGGGTGCCCCCGTCCCTGGGCGGCGGGAGCGCCCAGATGATCCCCCTGCCCATCGTCGGGGCGGACCTGGCGCCGGAGGCGCGGAGCTTCTGGGAGGGCCTGCCGGTGTCCTTCATGGCCGCCCAGGCCGGCGGCGGCGCCGGGGACGGCGAAGCCAGCCCCCTGGAGCCGGGAGGCATGGTGGCCGTCAACATGGTCCAGGGCGACCTGGTCATGTCCGGGGCCGGCACCATCACCTATATGGACCACAAGCGCGTCCTGCTGTTCGGCCACCCGTTGTTCAACCTGGGGGAAGTGGACCTGCCCCTGTGGTCCGCCACCGTGGCCGCCTCCATGCCCAGCTGGCAGACGTCCTTCAAGCTGGCCGCGCCCGTGGCCCCCATCGGCGCCGTACGCCTGGACCGCAGCACGGGGGTGGCCGGGCTGCTGGGGGCCGAGGCGCACATGGTGCCCATGCGCATCGGCCTGAACCTGAGCGGCAAGCGCATCCTGAACTACAAGTTCGAGCTCATGGACCACCCGATCATCACCCCCACCCTGGCCGCCACGGTGCTGGCCCAGACCCTGGCCACCCAGGTGCGCGCCCAGGGGTTCCAGAGCCTGTCCATGCAAGGCAACATCAAGATCTCCGGGCAGCCGGCCCTGGAGATCGAGGACATGGTGGCGGACCTGAGCCCCGCCCGGCTGTCCGGGTACCTGGGCGCGATCCTGCAGATCCTCACCCTCAACCCCTTCGAGCGGCCGGTCATCGAGGGCATCTCCCTCACGGTGAAGGCCGAGGAGCGCCTGGACCTGACCGCCATCGCCGGCGCCCGCCTGCTCAAGGCCCGGGTGAAGCGCGGCCAAGCCCTGCCGGTGCTGGTCACCCTGCAGAACCTCCAGGGGGTGCGGGAGACCACCACCTTCAACCTGTTCGTCCCGCCCAGCGCCAAGCTGGGCCCCGCCACCCTCCTGGTGGGGGACGGCTTCAGCCTCATCAACGCCGATCCGGACGAGCGCGCCATCGAGATGAACAGCCTGGCGGACGTGGTGCGCCTGCTCAACGGCGCCATGAAGAACAACCACGTCTACGGCCTGCTGGTGCAGGCGGTGCCGGGGCTGGGCCTGCGGGGCAGCCGCATCGAGGGCGTGCCGCCCACCGTCAGCAGCCTTCTGGGCAGCGACGGGGACGCCACCGACAACCGCCTGCAGCACCAGGTCATCAGCCGCGGCGTCCTGCCCCTGGAACGGGAAGTGCGGGGCCTGGTGAGCCTGGACGTGGACATCGAATAGCTGGGAAAGGGATCCGGACCGATGAAGACCGTCTTGAGAATCCTGGGTGTGGCGCTGCTGGCCGCGGCGAGCCTGGCGCGGGCCGAGCAGCCTTCGGCCGCCTTCGTCTCCTTCAACGACTGGCTGACCTCCGACTTCAAGGGGGTGCGCATCGACGCGGACGGCCGCCTGCGCCTCGGGCCGAACCTGCGCCGGGTGGCCCAGCTGCCCGAGGGGGTGGTCTGGGCGGCGGTCGCGGACGGCGGCGGAGGCGCCTACCTGAGCGCCGGCAACGAGGGCAAGCTGTTCCATTTCACCGGCGGCGCCATGACGCCCTTGACCCAGGTGAAGGGGGGCATCGTCTTCGCCATGGCCCGCCTGGGCCAGGACCTGGTGGTGGCGCCCAGCGGCGAAGGCAAGCTGCTGCGGGTGACCCCGTCCGGCGAGACCAAGCCGTTCGCGGACATCGACGCCCGGCTGGTGTGGGCCATGGCGGTGGACGGCAACGAGGTGGTGGTGGCCGGGGGCGGGGAGAAGGGGGCGATCCTGATCCGGGCCCGGGACGGCGGCAGCCGCAAGCTGGTGGAGCTGCCCGAGGAGACCGCCTTCACCAGCCTGGCGCCCGACGGCCACGGCGGCTACTACCTGGGCTCCCACGGCCGGGGCCTGGTGCTGCACTACACCGCCGCCGGCGACCGCCTGGAGGCCCTGCTGGCCACCGGCTTCGAGGAAGTGCGCGCCCTGGCCGTGGACCAGGGCCGGGTGTACGCCGGGGCCACGTCCGGCCTGGGCGCCAAGTTCAGTTCCGGCCACCTGGAACGGCGCGAAGGCTACCTGGCGGAACCGGGCACCGGCACCCGTTCGGCGGTGCTGGAGCTGGACCAGGACCGGGTGCCCCACACCCTGTGGCAGAGCGCCTTGAGCCAGATCTTCGCCCTGACCCTCTGGAACGGCCAGATCCTGGTGGGCACCGGCAACCGCTCCCGGCTGTTCGCCATACCCCTTGCGGATGCGGCCCGGAACCAGACCCCCTTCAGCGCCCTGGAGGACCTGGGCACCGCCCAGGCCACCGCCTTCCTGCGCATGGGCTCGGACCTCATGGTGGTGGCCTCCAATCCCGCCGAGCTGCACCTGCTCAACGAGGCCCAGGCCACCGAAGGCACCATCGACAGCCGCATCCTCCACGCCAAGCCCCTGGCGGACTGGGGCCGGGCCTACCTGGAGACCCAGACCCCCACCGGCACCGGGGTGAACCTGCAGATCCGCACCGGCGCCACCGAGATCCCGGACGGCACCTGGTCCAACTGGACCCCGCCCTTGCGCAGCGGCGAACGGCCCGTCCTGCCCCCGGCCCGGTTCGCCCAGTTCCGCCTGAAGCTCACCAGCAGCCGGGGCGGCGCCACGCCCACGGTGGAGAGCGTGCGCATCCACTGGGCCAACCGCAACCTGGCCCCGGTGTGGGAGGACGTGGAGATCATGCCCCCGGGCCTGGTCATCACCCGCAACGCGCCTCCCGACGACATCGGCATCGAGCGGGTGCCCCTGGAGACCCAGAAGCTGATCCCGGCCATGGGCTTCGCGGGGGCCGAGAAGCACAGCTTCCGCCGGGGCGCCCAGGCGTTCCAGTTCAAGGTCTCCGACCCCAACGGCGACCAGCTCCAGTTCCAGGTCCGCCTGCTGCCCGAGAGCGGCGCGCCCCTGGAACTGGACGCCGCCTGGACGGAGCGGTTCTTCACCTTCGACACCCTGCTGGTCCCCGACGGCCGCTACCGCCTGGAAGTGACCGCCTCGGACGCCCCCAGCGTGCCGTTCAACCAGGCCCTGACCGCCACCTGGCGCACCCCGGTGTTCATCATCGACCATACTCCGCCGGTCATCGCCGCCCTCACCGCCATGCCCGAAGGGGACGGGGTGCGGGTGCGCTTCCAGGCCCATGACGACCTTTCCGTGCTGAAGGAGGCCGCCCTTTCCGCCGACGGCAGCGAATGGCTGGAAGTGGCCCCCGAGGACGGCATCTTCGACGCCCGGGAGAAGAGCTTCGACATCCTGGTCCCCAAGGACCGGATCAAAGGCAACCGGGTCCTGGTGCGGGTCACGGACGCCCAGAACAACGAGCAGACCGCCATGGCCAGCATCGGGGCCAAGAAGTAGGAGATCCGGGTACGGCCAGGTTCACCCCAGGGGTTCGCTGAGGGCCCGGGCGATGGCTTCCTTCAGGGTCTGGAAGGTGTAGGGCTTCTGCAGGAAGCCGGCCAGGGGCGGATAGGGCGAGTCCTGGGTCACGTCGGTCTGGTTGAAGCCGCTGCACAGGATGATCTTCAGGTCCGGGTCCAGGGCGCGCAGGGCGTGGGCGGCCTCGCGCCCGTCCATGCGGGGCATGGTGAGGTCCATGAGCACCAGGGAGAAGGCTCCCGAGTGGGTCCGGAACAGGTCCACCGCCTCCCGCCCGTCCCGCGCCTGGACCACGGTGAAGTCCATGAAGCCGAGCAGTTCCGTGGTGGCTTCCAGGATGTCCGGCTCGTCGTCCACCAGCAGGATGCTGCCGGTATGGGGCGCCGTCCGGCTCATGGCCGGCGCCGGCTCCGGCGCCAGGGCGCCTTTGACGCCGGCCGGGAAATAGAGTTTGAACGAGGAGCCCTCTCCCTCCCGGCTGCGGATCCGGATGCCGGCGTGGTGGCCCTTGAGGATGCCCAGCATGGCGGAAAGACCGAGGCCCCGGCCGGAGAACTTGGTGGTGAAGAACGGGTCGAACAGCCGCCGGCGGGTCTCGGGGCTCATGCCGCAGCCGGTGTCGGCCACCTCCAGGGTCACGAACAGCCCCGGCTCCAGGGTCCAGCCGTGGCTCTCCACCTGCTCCTGGGGGGCCTGGAGGTGTTCCGCGCCGGTGGTGAGGGTGATCGTCCCGTCCTGGTCGCCGATGGATTCGGACGCGTTGGTGACCAGGTTCATGATCACCTGCTGCACCTGGGCGGGGTCCGCCTCGATGGGGGGCAGTTCCGGCTCGAACTGGTAGTGCAGCTGCACCCGCTTGGAGATGGAAACGTCCAGGAGGTGGACCATCTCCTCGGCGATCTGGTTGAGGCTCAGCTTTTTCACCAGCATGCGGCCCTTGCCGGAGTAGGCCAGCATCTGCCGGGTGAGGTCCGAGGCGCGCTTGAGGATCTTCTCGATCTTGGTGAGGAACGGAGCCGCGTCCGGGTCGGGGCGCATGTTCATCTGGGCCAGTTCCAGGTTGCCGCCGATGGCCGACAGCAGGTTGTTGAAGTCGTGGGCGATGCCCCCGGCCAGGACCCCCAGGCTCTCCAGCTTCTGGGCCTGGCGGAAGGCGTCCTCGGCGTTGCGCCGGTCGGTGATGTCCTGGATGGTGCCCCGCACCCGCATGGGGCGTCCGCTCTTGGACTCCTCCCCTTCCAGGATGGCGTGCAGGAACCGGGTGCAGCCGTCCGGCCTGACCACCCGGAAATCCAGGGGCGGCACGTCCCGCCCTTCCACCAGGTGGCGCAGGGAGCGGCCGAACAACGGCCGGTCCTCGGGATGGGTGCGCTCCATGATCCGATGCAGGGAAGGCGCCACCGCCCTGGGCTCCCACCCCAGGATCCGGAACATCTGGTCGGACCAGAGCACCTCGTCCGTGGCCCGCTGCCACTCCCAGTTGCCGATTCCGGCCAGGGCCTGGGCCTTGGCCAGGCTCTCCTGGCTGCGGTTCAGTTCCGTCTCCATGCGCATGCGCCCGGAACTGTCTTCGGTGAACCCCAGGATCAGCCAGGGCTGGCCGCCCGCATCCCGGACCAGGGTCTTGCGCACGCGCAGGAACGCGCCCCCGACCGCAGTCTCGGGCATCTCCAGGGTCTCCTCCCCCCCCATGAGCGCCAGGTCGGTCTGGTAGTACTTGTCACCCCGGCCGTCGTTGAAGATCTCCGCGTCGGTGCGGTGCAGCACCTGGTCCCGGCTCAGGCCGTAGACTTTTTCGGCCATGCGGTTGAATACCACATACCGGAACTGGTCGTTGGGATCCTTGGCGAACACCGCCAGGGGCAGCCCTTCCAGCACCTGGGTGACGAATTCCGCGTTCGGGCCCGGTCCGGCGGCCAGCGCCACGGCTGCGCCGCCCGCCCTGGGGGCGAGCCGGTACCGGGCACGGTTGATCCTGCTTGGCATAGGCGGGGCCGACTCCATGCGATCAAAAGTCAATCATATCTGCAGGCAAACCAGTGGATAGAGCTAAAAACAAAAACTAGAACATTTTATGTAGACGCGCCAGTCCCCGGGCCGCAGGCTTCCAGGCTGACCACCACCAGGACGGCCGGACCGCCCAAGGCACGGGCGGCCCCGCCGCCACCCCCGTCGAGCCTCAGCAGTTCGCCCTCCGCGAGCGGCTCCGGACCCAGGCTGGCCCGGCCCTGGGCGCAGAACACCAGCACCGTCGCCGCCGGCCGCAGGGGCGCCGGGACCGGCCCCGGGCGCAGGATGTCCACCCGGTGGCGCATCGCGTCCCGGCGGGTCATGACGTTGAAGTCCCGGCAGGGACCGTCCAGCAGCCGGCCGCGGGTGGGCCAATCCCCGGAGAAGGACACCGGCTGGAAGGGCCCTGCCAGCAGCGCCCGGCCATGGGGGCCATGGTCCAGCTCCATGCCGTTGCCGGCCAGGAGCAGGAGGGTGCGGTCGATGCCCGGGAACGGCGAGAACGGCCCCGAAGCGGGCACGGCGGCCATGCTCAGGCGCCAGAGGAAGCCCGTCTCCAGGGTCGCCCCGGGGGGCTCGACCTGCAGCTCGACGGTCGTCCCGCGGCCGTTCTTCCATGGCCGCTCCGTGAAGTCCCCGGGGCCGAACCGGCGCACCAGCATGGTCGGGCTCCTGGCCTCAGCGCAGGTTCAGGTCGAACGGCAGGCGCGCGTAGACGCCCCGCGGGTCGTTGAGGGTCTGGACCGCGGCCAGCACTTTGCCCAGGCGGTCGCCCAGCTGGGCCAGGGGGTCGGTACCGGCCTGGCTGTAGGCCCTTTCCTCGCTGTCGCCGAGCATGCGCAGCAGGCGCTCGAGGGTGCTGCGGGGCTCCCCGGGGCTGTCCACGTGGTAGTCCCCTTCGATCTTGGCCTGCTTCGCCGCGTAGCGGATGGCGGACTCGATGCCGCCCAGCTCATCCACCAGCCCCACCTTCAAGGCCTGGCGCCCCGACCATACCCGGCCCTGGGCCACCGCCTCCACCTGGGCCCGGGTCAAGTGCCGGCTGGCGGCGACCCGGTCCACGAACTGGTCGTAGGTCCGGTCCACCTCCGCCTGGACCCGGTCCAGTTCCTCCTGGGTCTTGGGCCGGACGATGCTGTCCATGCCCGCCAGGCGGGACGTCTGCACCCGGTCGAAGGTGATCCCGTGGTCGTTGGCCAGCTTCCGGACGTTGGGCAGCAGCCCGAACACCCCGATGGAGCCGGTGATGCTGTTGGGCTCCGCGAAGATCCGGTCACCGTAAGTGGAGATCCAGTACCCCCCGGAGGCGGCCAGGTAGCCCATGGACACCACCAGAGGCTTCACCTTGCGGGCCAGGATCACCTCCCGCTGGATCAGGTCCGAGGCCATGGCGCTCCCCCCGGGGCTGTTGACCCGCAGCACGATGGCCTTGACCTGGGGGTCCAGGCGCAGCTTGCGCAGTTCCCGGCTCACCCGGTCGCCCCCCACCTGGCCCAGGCGTCCGGGCCCGTCCACGATCTCCCCTTCGGCGTACACCACGGCGATGCGGTTGTGGCCCTGGTCCTGGACCGGCATGCGCATGTAGGTCTCCAGGTCCACCTGGGGGAACTCCAGGTCCGAGGCCTTGCGTCCCGCCAGGGCCTTGAGCTCGTCCAGCACCTGGTCGGGGGTGGCCGTGCGGTCCACCAGATGCGCTGCCTGGGCCTCCGGCCCGGACAGCACGCCCTTGCGGTCCGACAGCCCCTGCAGGTCGGCCGCCGTCAGGTTGCGGTCGCCGGCCACGGCGCGGGTCCAGTCGTCCCAGATGTCCCCCAGCAGGGCGCTGACCTGTTCCCGGTTGGCGTCGCTCATGCGGTCCAGGAGGTAGGGTTCCACCGCGCTCTTGTAGCGGCCCACCCGGGTCACCTGCACCTGGATTCCGTACTTGCGCAGGGCCCCGGCGAAGAACATGGGTTCCGCCGACAGCCCGGTGACGTCCACTTCCCCGAAGGGGTTCACATAGAGCCTGGAGGCCCCGGCGCACAGGTAGTACTCCCGGCGGTTCCAGACGTGGTTGTAGGCGATCACCGGCTTGCCCGACTCGGCCTTGAAGCGCAGGATGGCCTCCCGCAGCTCCTTCAGGGCCGCGGGCCCGGAGCCGTAGCCCTGGGCGCGCACGTTGCCGGTCAGGTAGAGGGCGCTGATGGCGTGGTCGCGGGCCGCCCGGTCCAGAGCCTGGAGCACGCCCTCCAGGGGCAGGGCCGGCACCTCGCTGCCCCCCACCGCCCGCTGGATCAGCCCGGCGGGGTTGGGATCCTGCACCGAATCGGGGAAGCTGGTGGAAAGGTTGAGAATGAGCACACTGCGGGGGGTGACGGCCGGGTTGCCGGTGCTCACGACGAAGGTGACGGCCGCCAGGCAGACCAGGATGCCGCCCGCGAACACCACCAGGGCCGCCAGCGAAGCCAGCATGGAACGGAGGAAATCCTTCATCAAGTGCTCCCAAGGCCCCCATGATCGCATAACCGCGCCCGGGAACCGGGGGTGGTCAATCATGACTTATGCGGTAAACTATCGTTCTTGAGGGAGACCCCATGGCCAACTATCCCGAACAGCAAGTGGCCCCCATGCGCGAGGAACTGGTGCAGGCCGGCTTCACCCAGCTCATGACCTCCGGGGAGGTGGACCGGGCCCTGGCGCGGCCTGGCACCACCCTGCTGGTGGTGAACTCGGTCTGCGGCTGCGCCGCCGCCGGGGCCCGCCCGGGCGTGATCCAGGCGCTGCGCCGCCGGGGACTGCGCTTCGACCACCTGGTGACGGTGTTCGCCGGCATGGAGACCGAGGCCACCCAGCGGGCCCGGCAGCACTTCGAGGGCGCTGCCCCCAGTTCCCCCCAGGTGGCCATCTTCCGGGACGGCCAGCTGGTGCACCTCATGCAGCGGGCCGAATTCCTGGAGCGAGCCCCCGAGGCCATCGCCGAAGAGCTGGCCGCCGCCGCCGCCGCGGCGGGAGTGGTCGCCTGACGCCGCTGGCGCAGGTTTCGCGATTCATTTGCAGCGTCCAAGGCACCCGGTGCCCGGCGGACTTTGGCCAGGATGATTCCGGCTTCTCCCTTCCGGATGCCAGGTTGAACGAAGGCTGCGTTCGCAGCCGGAGGAGGATCGCGCCGGCGGCCTGATCGATTCGGAATTGGCTAGCGGAATTCTCTGAAATCAGGCTCCTTGGTTATGGCGGTGGGGTCGCACCGGCCCCATGACCAAGGAGGTACTGCATGAGCCACACGGCTGTGCTTGCGCGACTCGAGTCTGTTCTTAGGATGGCCGGACGTGCCAAGGGAACCATCCAGCAATACCTGGCGTCCATCCACCGGTTCCAGGAAATGACCGGCAAGACGGCCGACCGGGCATCCCAGGAGGAGATCCGCCGGTGGGTGGAGCCTCTCCAGGGCCAGCCCGAGAAGGCAGCCTTCATCTCCATGCCGAGGAAGGACGCCCCGTTGCCGGTGATCCTCGCCAAGGGCGATGAGATGCGGAAGGCGCTCACCAACGCCGGGCTCCTGCCGCCTGCCGAGTCCTGACTCGATCTCTGCCGCGGTCAACCGCGAAGGTTCAATTTGAAGCTAACTTGTGGTTGGATACTTGCTCATCTTCCCCAGGTCGGTCCGGTGGACTTGGAAAGGAGAGACTAGCCAATGAGGTCACGCGCCCCTATCGTTCCGAGCCTTGAAAGGCTTTCTGGCCATGCATCCGCCGGAACCGGAGATCCCCGGCTCGGGGCATGCCCGTGGCGCACGACGCTCCTGGCCCTCGCCATCGCCGGTACGGCCTGCAGGAACCCCAGCGAAGCGGCAAGTAAACCCGTCGCCCCGGCCATCCGGTCAGAAGCCGCAGCGGTCTCCGGGGCGCCGGCCATCAGCGCTGTCGCCGCCGTCCCTTCGGCCCAGCGGCCTGTCCCCAACCCATCCCCCAATCCTGTTGCGTCGAACGCATCCGAGTCGCCAGAGATGAAGCCAAAGGACGCGGACAAGCCCCCGGCCGAGGAAAGCCATCCGGAGCCCGATGACGTGGATCCGGCCATCCAGGCCACCCTGGCCCGGGTTGCGCTGGGGGACAAGGATTGGAGCGTCCGCATGGCAGCGGTTGAGCGTTTGACTCTCCAGTCCGTCCTGGCGCGGATTGCGCGGACAGATGCCGATTCCGACATTCGTAAACTCGCCGTGAGCCGGATGACCGACCAGAACGCTCTGGCCAAGGTCGCCACCGATGACGGCGATTGGAGTGTGCGGCGCACGGCGACGGCCAAGTTGACGGACCAGGCCGCCCTGGCGCGAATCGCCGTCGCGGATGAAGACTCGGACATCCGCAAGCTTGCGGTGAGCCTGCTGAGGGACCAGTCCGCCCTGGCCCGGGTGGCCCGGGGGGACAAGGATTGGACCGTACGGATGGCCGCTGTAGAGAAACTGGCTGATGCGGGCGCCCTGGCCCAGGTCGCCCTGAACGACCAGGACGCGGACATCCGCAAACGCGCGGTGGGAAGGCTGTCGGAACTGGCCACCCATCCCTAGATGGTGCCGGCGCCTCCCCAAAATTCCCTGGTGGAATCCAACCTGGTGGCAAAGTCAACGTGGACTGGGCTGGCCACGATCACCTGCATATGCCGTTCCAGGACCGCATGGAGGGGGCGCCAATACACCCCCGTGGCCTCCATGCCCACCTGCGTGCACCCCGCTCAAGCAGCCTTACCTTTGAAAGACGGTCTTCAGGGCAGGCTCAGGTCCGGGCCAACTTGCGGTACAGGGACGTGCGGGAGTAACCCAGGCACCGGGCAGCCAAGCTCACGTTGCCGCCGTGCTGGGCGATGCTGTCCAGGATCACCTGCCGCTCCTGGGCGGCCAGGGAGGCCTTGATACCGGCCCGGTGCTCCCGCAGGGAAAGAGGCTCGGCCTCCCGGCCGCGGCGGAGGTCCGGAACCCGGGCGTCCGTGTTCCGGGAGGCCGGACCCCCAAGGATCTCCTCCGGCAGGTCGTCCAGGGTGATGGGGCGCCGCCCGCAGGCGTTGACCATCCGTTCCAGGACGTTCTGGAACTCCCGCAGGTTGCCGGGCCAGTCGTAGGCCTGCAACCGGGCGAGAACCTCCGCGGGCGGATCGGCCGGATCCAGTCCCAGCTTCCGCCCGATCCGCCGGTGGAAGGTATGGAACAGCAGGGGGATGTCCTCCCGCTGGCGGCGCAGGGGCGGCAGCACGATGGAGATGACGTTCAGGCGGTAGTACAAGTCCTGGCGGAAGTTGCCCCGGGCGATCTCCTGGAGCAGGTCCTTGTTGGTGGCGCAGATGATGCGCACGTCCACCACCAGGGCCTTGTCGCCGCCGATGCGGGTGATGGACTTGTCCTGGAGCACCCGCAGCAGCGAGACCTGCTGGTCCAGGGGCATGTCGCCGATCTCGTCCAGGAACAGGGTGCCGCCGGCGGCCAGCTCGAACTTGCCGGGCCGGCCCCGCCGGAGGGCGCCCGTGAAGGCGCCTTCCACGTACCCGAACAGCTCGCTGCCGATCAGCTCCCGGGGGATGGCGCCGCAGTTGACGGCAATGAACGGTCCGTGCCGGCGTGCGCTGCGGTTGTGGATGGCCTGGGCGAACATCTCCTTGCCGGTGCCGCTCTCCCCTTGCAGCAGGACGTTGCTGTCTCCGCCGGCCGCCTGGATGGCCTGCCCCACCGCCTGCTTCAAGGCCGGCCCCTCCCCCAGGATGTCGTCGAAGGTGAAGGCCGCGTGGGCGCCGCTGAAGCGGTTGATGAGCTTGTTGATCCGGTGGATGGGATTCAGGAACATCACGGCGCTGGTGATCCGGCCCTGGTCGTCCCGGATGGGCTTCCCGGAGACCAGGCAGGCCACCGGCTCCGGGCGGGTGTCCAGGTTCAGTTCCAGATCGGCGAACGGACGCCCCTCCGACACCAGGGCCCGCACCGGATCCGGCCGGTCCACGTGGCCGATGAACGGGGTCCCCACCAGGGCTTCGCTCCGGGTCTTGAAGATGGTCTCGGCCACCGGGTTCACCTGCTGGATGGCCCCCTGGGCGTCCACCACCACCACCCCGTCGGAGACGCTCAGGAACAGGTTGCTCAAGTGCCCGTTGAGCAGGGTCAGCTCCCGGTTGCGCAGCTGGACCCCCAGCTGCTGGCGGATGGCCTCCGCCGCCGCCACCACCATGCCCAGGGTGTGCTGGTGGGTGGCCGCCACCGGCCCGGACATCTCCAGGATCCCGATGATCCGGTCTTCGTCGTCGCGGATGGGGGCGCCGGAACAGGTCCAGGGATGGTGTTTCAGGCAGTAGTGCTCCGCCCCGGAAACCTGGAACGGACGCTGCAGCGCCAGGGCCGTGCCGACGCCGTTGTTGCCGATCTCCCCCTCGGTCCACAAGGCGCCCCGGGCGAAGTTCAGGTCCGGGGCGCTGCGGATCACGTCCGGATCACCCACGGTCTCCAGGATCCGGCCGCGCTCATCGCAAAGCAGCACCACGAAACTGGATCCGGCCACGAACTGGTACAGGTTGCCCATGAAGGGCCGGGCCACGGCGATGAGGTTCTTGTGCCGCTCCAGCAACTGCTCCAGCTTCGGCCCGGCCAGGAGGCGGGTGGAGCGGCCCTGGTACGGATCCACCCCCGCGGCCCGGCAACGTTCCCAGGCCTGGGCCACATCCGGCCGGACCTCTCCCGGCTCCGGCTCCCCGCCGGCGATGAAGCGGGTCCAGGCCGCCAGGAACCGCTCCCCCAGGGGCGGTTCTGTTCCTGGATTGTCGTGGGATTCGCTACGGATGCTGCACACTCGCGTTACACCCCTGGAACAGGTCTCCCAGCCGGTCGCTGGCCTGCACCAACATTCCCATACAAATATAGCGGGAAACGGTTCTGGCATGGCCCTTGAGTAGGTTCAGGCCATCTCTCCAAACGCCGGAAGCCTCGGCCCAGCTTGGGCTTCCGCTTGTCCATCCTCTGCTTCAAAAAGGAGACCATCATGGTCAAGCCGGACGAAAAATACAAATTATTTATCGATGGCCAATGGGTCGAGCCCCGGGACGGCAAGACCTTCAGGGCCGTCAACCCCTCCAACGGCGAAGTCCTGGCCACCTGTGCCGACGCCGGCAAGGAGGACGTGGACCAGGCCGTGGCCGCCGCCTGGAACGCCTTCCCCGCCTGGAAGCAGGTGAGTCCCCAGGAACGCGCCCGCCTGCTGCTGAGGATCGCCGACCTGATCGACGCCAACGCCGAGCGGCTGGCCATGATCGAGACCCTGGACAACGGCAAGCCCATCCGGGAGACCCGGGGCATCGACGTGCCGCTCAGCTCCGACCACTTCCGCTATTTCGCCGGGGCGGTGCGCACCGAGGAAGGCGAGGCGGTGATGATCGACGCCAACACCATGAGCCTGATCCTGCGCGAGCCCATCGGCGTGGTGGGGCAGATCATCCCCTGGAACTTCCCGCTGCTCATGGGCGCCTGGAAGATCGCCCCGGCGCTGGCGGCCGGGGACACGGTGGTCATCAAGCCCTCCTCCGCCACCTCCCTGAGCCTGCTGGAGCTGGCCAAGCTGCTGAACCAGGTGCTGCCTCCGGGGGTGGTGAACGTGGTCACCGGGCGCGGCTCCGTGTCCGGCAACTGCATCCTGGAGCACCCCGGGTTCTGCAAGCTGGGCTTCACCGGCTCCACGGAGGTGGGCTACACCATCGCCGACGCCGCGGCCAAGAAGCTCATCCCGGCCACCCTGGAGCTGGGCGGCAAGTCCGCCAACATCTTCTTCCCGGACGCGCCCTGGGAGAAGGCCATCGAAGGGGTCCAGATCGGCATCCTGTTCAACCAGGGGCAAGTGTGCTGCGCCGGATCCCGGGTGTTCGTGCACGAGGACATTTACGACAAGTTCCTGGCCGAGTGCGTGGCGGCCTTCAACAAGGTCAAGGTGGGCCTGCCCTGGCTGCCCGACACCCAGATGGGCGCCATCGTCAACAGTGAGCAGCTGCAGAAGATCCTGGGCTACGTGGAGACCGGCCGGGGCGAGGGCGCGAAGCTGGCCTGCGGCGGCCGGCGCCTCACCGAGGGCGGCCTGGACAAGGGCTTCTTCATGCAGCCCACCATCCTGGCGGACGTGAACAACCGAATGCGGGTGGCCCAGGAGGAGATCTTCGGGCCGGTGGCCTGCTTCATCAAGTTCCGCACCGAAGCGGACGTCATCGCCATGGCCAACGACAGCGAGTACGGCCTGGGCGGCGCCGTGTGGACCAAGGACATCAACCGCGCCCTCCGGGTGGCCGGCGCCGTGCAGACCGGGCGCATGTGGGTGAACAACTACAACAATCTGCCCGCCCACGCACCCTTCGGAGGCTACAAGAAGTCCGGGATCGGCCGGGAGACCCACAAGATGATCCTCGAGCACCTGACCCAGAAGAAGAACATCTTCATCAGCCTCACCGAAACCAAGGTGGGCCTGTACTGACCGCCGGCGTTGGCGTTCGTGTCCCGGTCGGCGGCAGGCCCGCCGCACGGGTTCCGGGGGTGCGCGCCGCCCCACTGGTGGGGGTCGCGAATCGGAGTGCGCGCACTCCGATTCGCGACCACCGGCCGTCGAGCCGCATCGGACCTTGGGGCCGGTGACTTGCGAGCAGGTCAGCAAGCGTCCTTGCGGGCTGGCTGGGCTTGGCGAATCCGCTTGGCCTGGATGACAGGGAAGGACCTGGGAAGTTTGCGTGAGCGATTCCCGCGGTCCGCCCCGAAGGCACCGATACCTGCCATCCTTGGTCGGCCCCGACGAACCAGCGAGCACTTCGTCAGACCGCGCCGCGCGCGGCCTGACGAAGCCGAGCAAGGGTGGGGCGGCGCGAAAATCCGGAGCCCGGACGACGGGCCTGCCGCCGCCAGGGACCCGCACGCCCCATGCACAGCAAGGCCGGAGGTTCAGAACGCCAGGACTTTGCGCATCCCCTCCAGGACCTTCTCGGTGTTGGGCAGGATGGCGCGCTCCAGGATGCGGCTGAAGCCCACCGGGGTGAAGGTGGAACCCACCCGGGCCACCGGGGCGTCCAGCCAGGGGAAGCACTCCTGCCCGATCTGGGCCGCCACTTCGCCGCCGAAGCCGCCGAACACCTTGTCCTCGTGCACCACGATGGCCCGGTGGGTCTTGCGCACGCTGGCGGTCAGGGTGTCCAGGTCCAGGGGGCTCAGGCTGCGCAGGTCCACCACCTCCACCTGGATGCCCTCCGCCTCCAGCTTGAGGGCCGCCTCCAGGGCGAAGTGCACCGGGGTGCCGTAGGCCAGCACGCTCAGGCGCCGCCCTGCCCGCCGCACCCGCGCCCGGCCGAACGGCACGGCGAATTCCGGCGGAACGTAGGCTTTGGCCTGGGCGGAGTTGTACAGGTACTTGGGCTCCAGGAACAGGCTCACCCCCTGGGACCGGATGCAGGTGCGCAGGAGTCCCGCCGCGTCGTCGGCGAAGGCCGGCACCACCACCCGGAGCCCCGGGAGGCTGGTGAGGAAGGCCTCGATGTTCTGGCTGTGGTACAGCCCGCCGCCGATGTAGCCGCCACTGGCCAGGCGGATGGTGACGTTGGGCGAGTATTGTCCCCGGGTGCGCCAGTATTCGTGGGAAAGCTCGATGAGCTGCTCGGCGGCCGGCCAGAAGTAGTCGGCGAACTCGGCCCCTTCCACCACCACCCGGATCTTCGGGTCGAAGCGGGAGAAGCCGTCGGCGGTGCCGGTGATGAAGTCCTCCGCGATGGGGCCGTTGAACACCCGCTTGCGCCCGAACTCCTGCTGCATGCCCTTGGTGATGTTGAAGATCCCCCCCTTGTCCCGGTTCGCCACGTCCTGGCCCCAGATGTAGGTGTCCGGGTTGCGCCGGAACTCCTCTTTGAGCGTCTGGTTGATGGCGGCGAGCATGCTCACCGGGGTGCCGGAGCCGGCGGGCAGGCCCTGGGGAAACCGCTCCGAAACCCAGGGTTCGGGCACCACGAACTGGGTGACGCTGGCCGGATCCGGGTTGGGGGCCTTGATGGCGGCGTCCGAGGCGGCGTTGTACTCCTCCTGGTTGCGCTGCTCGATGGCCGCCAGTTCCTCCTCGGTGACGCCGTGGTCCAGGCAGTGCCGGCGGAAGCGCGGCATGGGGTCCTGGGCCCGGGCGGCGGCCAGTTCCTCGGGGGACCGGTAGAGCTCGTGCTTGTCGCTGTTGGAGTGGCTGCCGATGCGCACGCAGTGGGCATAGACCATGGCCGGTCCGGCCCCGGTGCGCACGAAGGCCAGGGCCTCGGCCATGGCGCGCATGGCGTCCACCGGGTCCTTGCCGTCGCACTTGACGATCTTCAGGTGCAGGAAGCCGGTGAAGTTGTCGCAGATGTCCTCGTTGGCCGTCTGGTCCGACTTGGGCACGGCGATGCCGTAGCCGTTGTCCTGGATCACGAACACCACCGGCAGCTGCTCCCGGGTGGCGCCGTTGACGGCCTCGTACACGTAGCCTTCCGAGGCGCTGCTCTCCCCCTGGCTGCAGAAGACCACCGCCCCGGAGCCGTAGGTCTTCACCGCCCGGGCCAGGCCCACCGCGTGCTGGGCGTGGTTGCCGGTGCAGCTGGAGACGTTCTGGATGCCCACCTCGGGCTTGGCGAAATGGTTGGACATGTGCCGGCCGCCGCCGGCCACGTCCGTGTCCTTGGAGATGCCGTTGAGGATGATCTCCAGGGGCGTCAGGCCCGCGGCCAGGCAGGTGAGGAGGTCCCGGTAGTACGGGAAGAGGTAGTCCATCCGGGGCCGGAAGCTGAGCCCCAGGGCCAGCTGGATGCCGTCGTGCCCGGCGCAGGGGGCGTGGTAGGACCAGCCGATGGCCTGCTTGAGGTAGTTGGGCGCCTTTTCGTCCAGGACCCGCCCCATGTGCATGATGCGGTACCACGCCTTGAGCGTCTCCGGATCCGGGGCGCCGGCGCCGGCGCCGGGCCCGGCCACCGGGGTCGCCAAGACCAGGCGCGAGAAGGCGCCGTTGCCCGTCGCCTCGTTCATGGCCGTTTCCATCCTGCTCTTCACCATTCGCCCGCCTCCTCCAGGAAGCTGGCTCGGTCCGCCTCCAGTATGGACCAAGCCACCCATCCATAATCTTCCCCCCGCAGGCCCCGTTCCACCGCTTCCGCCAGGGCGAACTGGGCCCGCCGGATGGCCGGCTGCAGGGTTGGCGAACTGCGGTCCGGGTCCAGCAGGGGATTCCACATGGTGGCGCCCACGGCCACCTGGCCCAGGATGGCCCGGACCCGGGCCAGGGTCACCTCCACCCCCTCCCGGGAGGTGCGGGGCAGCACCATCAGGAACCGGTCGCCCCCCAGGTCCACCAGCAGGTCCACCCCGCGCAGGGAGCGGCCCAGCTGCTGCAGCCCGGCGTTCCGCCCCGGCACCTCGGACAGGGACCACGCCACCAGGGCGATGACCTCCTGCCGGCGGCGGGCCTGCACCAGGTGGGACTGGGACCAGATCTCCAGGTAGCGCCGGGTCGCCAGCCGGGTGACGGGATCCTCCAGAGCCTGGTCCTCCACCACCGCGGCGGTGAGGTCCAGGCAGGCCTGGGTCCGGGTCAGCTCGGCCCTGAGCGCCTCCGTCTCCAGGGCCGAGCCCAGCAACTGGCCCAGGACCAGCACCAGGTCCAGATGCGAGGGCTTCCAGGCCCGGGCCGACCGGTGCTGCACCGACAGCACCCCCACCGCCCGGCCGGAGCGCCGCAGGGGCACCCCCAGGTAGGACCGGATGCCCAGGGACTGCCAGGCGGGATGCAGGCGCCAGCGGGGATCCCGGGCGGCGTCGGAGATGACCAGGGGGGCGTTGGGGGGGACGAGCACCTGGGGGCAGAAGCACAGGTTGGGGTCCAGGGCGCCGGGCCGCTTCCCCAGCACGTCGCCCTCTCCGACGGCCCACCACAGGTGCTCAAGCCCCAGGGAGCTTTGGGCGGTGAGGCAGGCCCGGTCCACCTTCAGCTGGCGGACCAGCAGGTCCAGCCCCCGGGTGAAGACCTCCTCGGCCTCCTGGCAGGGGGCGGCCCCCAGGGCGCCCAGGGCGTGGAGGTGGTGCATCTGCTTCCGGACGACGGGGACGCTGCCCGCCACGACAGGGTGGATGTTGGTGGACCCCACGATGGACTCCTGGCTCGCCTCAGTGCTGGCTTGATACATGATGGCGGTTCCGGCCCGTCACGCTAGCCCAATTGAATGAAACAATTAGTAACTGATGACCCGGATCCCGGGATCCACCTCGTCCTGGAGCATGCCTTCGATGTAGCGGAGCGTGCCCGAGGCGGCGCTGGGGCAGGAGCCGCAGGCGCCGTGGTAGCTGATCTGCAAAGTGTTGTCCTCGAAGGAGATGATTTCCAGGCCGCCGCCGTCTCCGGCCAGCCCCGGGCGGATCCGCTCCTCCAGCAGGGCGTTGATCTTTTGCAATTTGGCATCCTCGTTCAGGTCCTGGGCCCCGGGCAGGGGCACCCCGTCCACGGCGTCCGTCTGCAGGTCTTCGATGGCTTCGCAGATGGGATCGATGAGCCCGGTCCACTCGGCGGCGGGTTCCTTGTTCACGGTGACGAACCGGTCCATGTAGAACACGGACGTGACCGGTCCCAGGGCGAAGATCCGGGACGCCAGGGGGTCGCCCACCGCGGCGCCGAAGTCCCGGAAGGAGCGGGTGCCCGAGCGCAGGACCGGGCGCTGGACGATGAATTTGAGGGCATCCGGGTTGGGGGTGGGTTCGATGTTCACGACTTTGGGCATGACCGGCACCTCTGCTTAAATAGTTTACTTAAAGTGTCGGGTTTCTTCAAACTCAATGTGTCGTCCACCCGCCGCCCCGGGAGAGAATGGACCGGGGAGGGCAAGTCATGGAACAGCAGCACCAAGAGGCCTGCATCGCCGCCGCCCGGGCCGGAGGGGACGTGCTCATGGGCTGGTTCCGGCAGCTGGACCCCACCCAGGTGCGGGAGAAGACCAAGCACGACCTGGTGAGCGCCGCGGACCGGGACAGCGAGGCGGTCATCAAGGCCCTGCTGGAAAGGCGGTTTCCCGGGTACCGGTTCCTGGGGGAAGAGTCCGGGGCCGCCGGGACCGGGGACGGGCCCCGGTGGATCGTCGACCCCCTGGACGGCACCCTGAATTTCGTCCAGGGCTTCCCCCACTGGTGCGTGTCGGTGGCCCTCTGGGACCGCCAGGGCGCCCTGGCCGGATGCATCTACGACCCCCTGCGCCAGGACCTGTACGTCGCCGCCCGGGGCCGGGGCGCCCACTGGAACGGGCGGCCCATGCGGGTATCCGGCCATCCTGGGCTGGACGGGGCGTTCCTGGCCACCGGCTTCGCCTGGCAGCTGGGGGAGCGCTTCCCCGCCTACAACCGGGCGCTCTGCGCTGTGCACCCCCGGGCCCTGGGCATCCGCCGGGCCGGCTCCGCCGCCCTGGACCTGGCCCAGGCGGCCTGCGGCATCTACGACGGCTTCTTCGAGCTGGGCCTGAAGCCCTGGGACCTGGCCGCGGGCGCCCTGCTGGTGCAGGAGGCCGGGGGGGTGGTCACCGACTGGCAGGGGGGCGCCGGCTGGTTCGAATCGGGGAACGTGGTGGCGGGCGCACCGGAGGTGGTGCGGGAGCTGGTCCAGGCGGTGGCGGCCTGCACGTAGGGTCAGTCCGGGTACTTGTCCAGGATCTCCCGCACCACCCGCCGGGACAGCCCGTGGTAGCCCGGCTCCGCGTGGGCGAAGATCTCCCGGGCCAGGGCGCGGGTGGCGGGGTTCTGGGCCAGGGCGCCGTACAGGGGCCGCAGGTACTTCATCCGCCCCACCCGGGCGAGCACCTCCCGGATGCGCCCGAAGGCGGGACGGAAGCCCGAAAGGGCGGCCAGGGTCAGCCACTCCACCAGGACTTCGTAGTTGCCCCGGTCGGTGAGGTCCAGGTTCTCCTCCAGCCAGGCGCAGCCCCCGGCCCCCAGGTCCCGGGGCAGGTGCTGGAGGTAGACCAGCAGCTCGTCGGGGCCCCAGGCCGCCATCTGGGCCTCGGTGGGCCGGGCGCCCTGGTCCCAGAACCGGGCCAGGGCGGTGAGGTCGTCCAGCCTGGCGGAGCGGAACACCGGCGCCGTCGCGGGCATCCCGGGCTGGTTCAGCCACGCGTCCGCGTCCACCCGCCCCAGCACCCCGGGCAGCTGCTCTTCCACGAAGGCGCAGAACCGCTCGGTGGTGATGGAGGTGAACCGGAAGCGCTGCATGTAGGCCCGCAGGAAGGCCCCGAACACCTCCCTGCCCGCGGCCTGCTCCAGGGCGGCCACCAGCCGGGCGCCCTTCTCGTACGGGATGCTGGAGAAGGCGTCGTCCGGGTCCACCCCGTCCAGGTGGGTGCGCAGCTGGGTGAGTTCGGGGCGGTCCCGGAACCGCTCCAGGGATTCCTCCAGGGCCTTTTCGCCGATGGCCCAGGCCAGGGCGCAGGCCTCCTCGCCCCGCAGGGCCCGCAGGATCTTCCGCTCGGCCCAGACCGTGAACCCCTCGTTGAGCCAGAAGTGCTCGGCGGTGGCGTTGGTCACCAGGTTGCCGGTCCAGGAGTGGGCCAGCTCGTGGGCCACCACGTCCACCAGGGAACGGTCCCCCGCCAGCAGGGTGGGGGTGAGGAAGGCCATGCGCGGGTTCTCCATGCCTCCGTACGGGAACGACGGGGGCAGCACCAGCAGGTCGAAGCGGTCCCACTCGTACGGCCCGAACAGGCCCTCGGCGGTGGTGATGAGCTCCTCCACCCTGGCGAATTCCCAGGCGGCCCGGTCCAGGGCGGCGGGCTCGGCCCACACCCGGGAGCGCGGGCTCAGGTCCCGGCCGGCCAGTTCCCCCACCGCCAGGGCCAGCAGGTAGGAAGGGATGGGCTGGGGCATGCGGAAACGGAACACCCGGGTGCCCGGGATCTCCCCCGGTTCGTCCCCCAGGGGCCCGGCGGACATGACCGCGCGCAGGCCGTCGGGCACCACCACCTCCGCGTCGTAGGTGACCCGGGCGGCGGCGCTGTCCTGGCAAGGCACCAGGGTGCGGGCGTGGATGGCCTGGCACTGGCTGAACAGGAACGGGTGGCGCCCGTCCTCGGTCTGGGCCGGTTCCAGCCACTGCAGGCCCAGGGCGTCCGGGGAGGTCTCGTAGGCGAGGGTCACCGCGTGGGTGTCCGGGGGCAGGTCCAGGCGCAGCCTCCGGCCCAGGACCGGCTCCTCCGGCCCCAGCAGGTACGGCAAGTCCTGGCCGGTCAACGGGTTCCAGGCCCGGTGGAGGGCCAGCCCCTTGGTGTCCAGGTCCAGGGTGCCGCCGGCGGGGCGGGGGAACATCAGGGTCGCCTCGCCCCCCAGGATCCGGCTGTCGAAGTCCACCAGCAGGCGCAGGAACCACCGGGTGGCCCGGGGCTGGGAGTCGTCGAAGTAGGAATGGGGATCGGTGCGGGCCATGGGTCCACCTCCCGTGCCCGGCCATTATCCACGAGGCGACCGCGTTCCAGGCGATAATTGCGGCGGCGCTCCGGCGCCCCCCCGCCACCGAGGTGCCATGCTGCCGCCCGCCCCCCCCGCCCAGGTCCAGACCTCGCCCCAGGCCCGGGAGGTGGCCTTCCCGGGGTTCAACCAGCTGCCCCTGAAGGGCACCGTGCTGAGCGCCCAGGGGCTGCCCTGGTTCGCGGTGCTGGTGGCGGACTCGGGTCCCCTGGACCGGGACTGGGTGCACCCGGCCCTGCCCGGGAGCCACCCGGGGCGCACCCTGGCCCAGTGGCTGGCGGACCAGGGCGTGGGCTCCCTGCGTTTCGACAAGCGCCTGTTCGGCAGCCGGGACTCCAGCCTGGACACCTCCCTGGACGCCCAGGCGGGGGACGTGGGCGCGGCCCTGGCGGCGGCCCGGGACCTGCCCGAGGCCAAGGGCCGGAAGCTGCTCCTGGTGGGCCACGGGGAAGGGGCGCTGCTGGCCCTGCTGGAGGCCTCGAAGGCGGACGCCCTGCTGCTGCTGGCCATGCCCCCCCAGTCCATGGCCCACAGCCTGGCCGCCCAGATCCGGACCCAGCTCCCGCCGGCCACCGCGGCCCCCAACATGGATTTCCTGGAGGCGGTGTTCCAGGCCATCCGGAACCGGCGGCCCTGCCCCGCCCCCGGCCCGGAGGTCTACCCGGCCCTGGCGCGCCTGGGCAGCAGCCTCATGGCCCCGGAAACCCTGGACTTCGTGCGCGCCACCCTGGACCTGGATCCCTGGGCCCTGGCGTCCCGGGCCCCCGGCCCGGTGGCCCTGGTGTGGGGGGACCGGGACGTGAACGCCTGGAAGCCGGCCGCCGTCCCCCCGTCCTTCCGCGGCACGGTGCTGGAGATCCCCGGCGCCAACCACCTGTTCAAGCGCGAGGACCGGCCCCGGCAGGAACTGGACGGCGGCTCGGCCCTGGCGCGCTACGGGGACGACGTGCCCCTGGCGGACCTGGGGCCGGTATCCCAGTGGCTGCGCCGGCTGCCCTGAAAGGTCAGAACGCCACGCTGCGGGGCGACACCGCCAGGGACTCGTCCCCCTGGGCGTCCACGGCGGCCACCGCGAAGAGGTCCGTGTCGGTGCCCACGTCCGGGATGACCTGGCCGTCGCACTTGGCGAAGGTGCGGGTCTGGGCCCACTGGACCGAATCCCCGCGCCGGCGGTAGATGACGACGCCGGCGGTGCGGGGGTCCTCGGGAAGGAACCAGAACAGCTTGGCGTCGGGCCCGCCGCACCCGCCCAGGCCCACGTTCTGGGGCGCAGGGGGCGCGTAGGACAGGTGCCGGAAGGTGGCGACCAGCATGCGGGTGACCCGGGCGCAGTAGCCGGAACTGAAGGAGGCCGGGGTGTCCCCGGTGCGGCGGCTGCCTTGGGACACCACGTTCTGGCGCAGGCGGTCGTAGTTGTCCACCAGTTCGGTCACCTGCACGGCGGGGTAGCCCTCCCGCAGGAACGGGTCCTGCTCGCCGCTGAAGCCCAGGCGGTTGCGGCGCAGCATCACCAGGGCCTCGAAATCCTCCACGTAGAACTCGCCCACGCGCTTGACGTAGCGGGCCAGGGACCGGCTGGGGCCGTCGTCCTGGTCCCCCAGCAGGTCCCGCAGCCGGCGTTCCCCCTCGCTCTCCACCCGCGCCGGCTCGCCCGAGAACAGGCGCACGGCGGCGTCGCCCTTGACGGCGCCGGAGCCGGGGGCGTTGCCCACGCTCTCGGCGGCCACCATGGCCAGTACGTCGATGCCGGCCTCCTTGAACTTCTCGGCCAGCCGGGTGCTGCCCAGGTTGCCCTGCTCGCCCCCGGCGGTGGCCACGAAATAGATGGCCACCGCCGGCTTTTCCGCCGCCAGGACGGTGGCCATCTCCAGCACCAGGGCCACGCCGCTGGCGTTGTCCACGGCCCCGGGAGCGTCGGAGCGGCCGTCCAGCACGTCGGCGGCGCGGCTGTCGTAGTGGGCCGCCACCACCAGCGCCTGCTTGTTCCGGGCCGGGTCGGTGCCCGGGAGCACCACCCCCAGGTTCACCAGTTCCACCGCCCGGGGCAGGTTCGGCCCGGGGCCGGCCTGGAAGGCGTCGTCGAACGCTTCCAGGCGGGAGCCGGGCGCGCGGGTGAGGACCTGGAACTCCCCGGCCAGCCAGCGGCGGGCGGCGCCGATGCCCCGGTCCTCCGCCGCCGGGTCCGAGAGGGTGTGGCGGGTGCCGAAGGAGGCCAGGCGGTCCACGGTGCGGGTCAGGCGCGCCGACTCCACCTTCGCCGCCAGGTCCCGCACCAGGGACGGGGGCCGCTCCTGGGCCGGCAGCAGGGCCGCGACGGAAAGGGCCAAGCCTAGACAGAACCAGCGCATAGGACCTCCGGATGGAGCCATCATCCCACCCCTGGTAGACTCTCAGACCTATCTTTGTTCGGAGACCGCATGTTCTCACTCGAAGGCAGGATCGCCCTCATCACCGGTGCCAGCCAGGGCATCGGCGAAGTGATCGCCCGCCAGCTGGCCAAACAGGGCGCCCTGGCCGTGTGCGCCTCCCTGCCCTCCACCGAGGGCGACCTGCAGAAGGTGGTGGCCGGCATCCAGGCGGACGGCGGCAAGGCCGAGTACGTCCTGCTGGACATGCGCGACGGGGACAGCGTCCGCGCCGCGGTGAACACGGTGCCGGAACGCTTCGGCGCCCTGCACATCCTGGTGAACAACGCCGGCATCACCAAGGACCGGCTCATGATCCAGATGAAAGAGGAAGAGTTCCAGCTGGTGCTGGACATCAACCTCAAGGGCGCCTGGCTGGCCACCCAGGCCGCCGCCCGGCCCATGATGAAGCAGCGCTGGGGGCGGATCGTCAACATCGCCTCGGTGGTGGGCCAGATGGGCAACGCCGGCCAGAGCAACTACGTGGCCTCCAAGGCCGGGCTGATCGGCCTCACCAAGACCATCGCCCGGGAACTGGCCAGCCGCAACGTCACCTGCAACGCCGTGGCGCCCGGCTACATCGTTACCGCCATGACCGGGGTGCTCAGCGACGAGGTGAAGGCCGAGTTCAACCGCCAGATCCCCCTGGGCCGCATGGGCACCCCCCTGGACGTGGCCAACGCGGTGGTGTTCCTGGCCTCGGAGGAGGCCGGCTACCTGACCGGGCAGGTGCTGTCGGTGAACGGCGGCATGCTGATGCCCTGAAACCTACTTCTGCAAAGCCCGCAGGCGGTCCATGACCGCCTCCAGGGCCGCTTCCAGCCCCGGCACCAGGGCGCTGTCCCGCATCCGGCCCAGGCTCATCTCGTTCAGCCCGCCCGGGGTGGCGGCCTCCGCCGCCAGGTCTCCGAAGGCCGCCCCGCCCTCCGCCATGCGGGCCATGGCTGCGACCATGGCCGCCAGGTAGGCGCCGGCGAACCCCGGCCGGGCGCCGCCGCCCACGCACCAGTCCTGGCCGGCCTGCAGCAGGGCGAAGAACGGCGAGAGCAGGCCGGTGGCCGCCCAGAGCCGGTCCAGCTCGCCCAGGTCCGCCGTGGCCAGGGGTTCGCCCAGGACCCCCAGGACCTGGGCCAGGCCCGGGTCCTCCGGGAAATAGAGCACCGGCCCGAACCTCCTGGCGGCGCTGGGCAGAGGCAGGGCCTTGAACACCCGGACCGCCGGCCGGACCCAGGCGCCCACCCGGTCCAGGGGCAGGCCGGGGAACAGGGCCACCACCGTGTGGCCGGCCCGGAACCGCAAGCGCGGCACCACCTCCGGCGCCACCGGCGGGCGCAGGGCCAGGAACACCAGGTCGCTGCGGTCCAGGACCTCCTGGTTGTCCCCGGCCCGGGCCACGTTGGGCCAGCGCCGGGCCAGGGCCAGGGAGCGGGCTTCGCTGCGGGGGGAGACGACGATGGGGGGCGGCTGGGGCCCGCCGCTGAAGCCTTCCACCATGGCGCCGGCGATCTTGCCGGTGCCGAGGAAACCCAGGCGCGGGGAGGGGGTACGGGTCATGGGCGGGCCTATGGACGCAAAGGAAGACGATAACAGGCAACAACCTGATCCGTAGGCCTGGTCGTGGCGGGAGGCGAAACCGACCACGGTGGCCGGCCCCTCCTGCCGGCGGCCGTCAGTCCTCCAATACCCCGCGGCGCCGGGCGTCGGACCACTGGAGTTCCACCTGGGCCCCCGGCGGCGCCTGGGCGGAGCGGGTGAGCGGACGCCCGTCCCGGTCCCGCACCAGCACGAAGCCCCGCTCCAGGGGTCCGCGAGGGTCCATGGCCTGCAGGCGCGCGCCCAGCAGGTCCAGGCGGTGGGACCGGCGCGCCAGGACTGTCGCCAGGGCCGGCGCCAGGCGCCGCCGGGCCTCCGCCAGGCGCGGGCGCGCCTCCCGGCCGAGACCCAGGGCGGCGTGGCCCAGGCGCTGGACCAGCAGCCCCAGGCGCCCGCCGCCCTGGTCCAGGCGCCGCTGGGGATGGGCCAGGTGCAGCCGGTGGGTGAGGACGCGCAGGCGTTCCAGGGGTGCGCCCGCCGCAGCGCAGCGCCCCAGGCGGTGGCGCAGCGCCCCCAGGCGCTCCCCGCTCCGGGCCAGGCGCTCGGGCAGGGCGTGCATGCCCCGGCTGTCGGTGAGCAGGTTGAGGGTGCTCTCCAGGCCCTGGAGCCTCCAGGCCATGCGCGCCGCCAGGGCGTCCTGGCGCCGGCGCAGTTCGCTCTGCAGCTGGGCCCGGTCCGGGGAGGCCAGCTCCGCCGCCTGGCTGGGGGTGGCGGCGCGCCGGTCGGCGGCCAGGTCCACCAGGGTGGTGTCGATCTCGTGCCCCACCCCGGTGACCACCGGCAGGCGGCACTGGGCCACCGCCTTCACCAGGGCCGGGTCGTTGAAGGCCCACAGGTCCTCCAGGCTGCCCCCGCCCCGCACCAGCAGGACCACGTCGCAGTCCCAGAACGGGTCCTGGATCTCCTGCAGGGCCATGAGGTTCTCCGGCACCGCCCGGTCCCCCTGGGCCGCCGCCGGGGCGATGAGCAGGTGCACCCCTGGAGCCCGCCGCCCGGTGACCTGCACCACGTCCCGCAGGGCCGCGCCGCCCAGGGCCGCCACCACGCCGATGCGGCGGGGCAGCCGGGGCACCGGCCGCTTGGGACGGTCGAACCAGCCCTCGCCCCGCAGCTCCGCCTCCAGCTGGCGCAGCCGGGCCTGCAGGTCCCCTACCCCCGCCGGCTGGCAGTGGGTGACCGCCAGGGTGAGGCTGCCCCCCGCCACGTACAGGTTCAGGGATCCTTTCACCTGCACCCGCTCCCCGTCCCGGGGCACGTGCCCCACCAGGCGCTGCTGGCTGGCCCACACGGCGCACTGGAGGGCCGCGCCCTCCTCCTTGAGGGTGAAATACCAGTGCCGGCCCGAGCCCCGGAAGTTGGAGACCTCCCCCACCACCCACAGGTTGGCGAAGGGCGGTTCCACCCGCGCCTTCACCTGCTCCAGCAGGCGCTTGACCGATATGGGCGCGTCCATCACGGCTCGCCGGCCAGGCGCGCCAGGGCCTCCCACAGCTGCTCCACGTGGGTGCGCTCGGTGGCCTCGCTGCCGATGGAGACCCGGATCATCTGGGCGCCCTTGAGCACCGCCGGGGTCAGGTAGAACCGCCCGCCCTTGTTGATGCGGTCGACGATGGCCAGGTTGTGCCGGCGCAGCTGGGCCTCCCCCCGGAGCCGCGGCGGGCAGTGCCGGATGCACACGGTCTGCAGGGGCACCGGCGCCAGCCGCTCCCAGTACGGCGCCGCGTCCACCTGGGCCATGAGCCACTGGGCGTGGCGCATGTCCCGGCGCAGGCGCGCCTGCAGCCCCTCGACCCCCTGGTCCCGGATCACGAACCACAGCTTGAGGGCCCGGAACCGCCGGCCCAGGGGGATGCCCCAGTCCCGCAGGTTCTTCACCTCGCCGTCGTGCTCGGTGCGCAGGTAGCTGGGGTTGGTGCTCATGACCCGGATCAGGTGCTCCGGGTCCCGGACGAAGTAGGCGCTCAGGTCGAAGCCGGTGCCCAGCCACTTGTGCGGGTTGACGACCACGGAGTCGGCCGCCTCGATGCCGTCCCACATCCACCGGCACTCGGGGCAGATCATGGCCGACCCGGCCAGGGCCGCGTCCACGTGCAGCCACAGGCCGTAGCGCCGGGCCAGTCCGGCCATGCCCCGCACCGGGTCCAGGGCGGTGGTGGCGGTGGTGCCCACCGCGGCCACCAGGGCGCAGGGCTTCCGGCCCGCCGCCAGGTCCGCCTCGATGGCCGCCTCCAGGAGGTCCAGGCGCAGGGCGTGCTCGCCGTCCGTGGCGATGAGGCGCAGGTTGTCCTTGCCGAACCCCGCCAGCAGGGCGTCCTTGCCCACCGAGCTGTGGGCCTGGTCGGAGGCGTACACCACCATGGGCGCCTCCTCCGCCTGCAGCCCGCCCCGGTTCTGGCCGAAGCCGCCGGTGCGCTCCCGCGCGCAGAGCAGCGCCACGAAGGTGGAGACGCTGGCGCTGTCCTGGATCACGCCGCTGAACGCCTCCCCCAGGCCCAGCATCTGCCGCAGCCAGTCCATGACCACCTCTTCCACCTCGGTGGCCGCGGGGCCGGTCTGCCAGTTCACGGCCACGGCCCCCAGCCCGCTGCCCACCAGGTCCGCCAGCACCGAAGCCAGGTCGGCGTTGGCCGGGAAATAGGCGAAGAAGCCCGGGTGGGTCCAATGGGTGACGCCCGGGAGCACCACCTGGTCCAGGTCCTGGAGGATCCCCTCCAGCCCCGCCCCCCGGGCGGGAGGCTGCGCCGGGAGCAGGCGCTTCACCGCCCCGGGCTGCAGGGGGCTCATGACCGGAAGGTCTTCCAGATGGTCGCGGTAGCTGGCGATCCACTCCACCAGCTGGTGTCCAAGGCGCCGGAATTCTTTGCTGTCCATCCTGTCATTCAACACCCGGCGCAGCGGCGGTGGCCACCGGAATCTGGCCTAGAATGATTCCGGAGAACGGGAGCCATGGAGGAATCGCCGCTGGAGCCGCTGGAGCAACGCATCCTGGGGGTCCTGCTGGAAAAGGAGCTGTCCACGCCCGAATACTACCCCCTCACCCTCAACGCCCTGGTGAACGGCTGCAACCAGTCCAGCAACCGGGACCCGGTCATGCGGGTGGGCGAGGCGGCCGCGCAGGAGGCTTTGGAGCGCCTGCGGGACGCGCGCCTGGCGGGCACCGTGCAGGGGGGCGGGATCCGGGTGGTCAAGTACGCCCAGCGCCTCACCGAGGGCCGCGGCCTGTCGGTGCAGGAGGCGGCCCTGCTGGCGGAACTGCTGCTGCGCGGCCCCCAGACCCCCGGGGAGCTGCGCGCCCGCTGCACCCGCATGTACCCCTTCCAGGACCTGGGCGAAGTGGAGGCGGCCCTGGAGCTGCTGGTCCAGGCGGAGCCGCCCCTGGCGGTGAAGCTGCCCCGGTCCCCGGGCATGAAGGAATCCCGCTGCGCCCAGCTGCTGGGGGGCCCGGTGGAGGCCGGACCTGCCCCCGTCCAGCCACCGGCGCCGGGCCTGGCGGCGCGGGTGGCGGCCCTGGAGGACCAGGTGGCCCGGCTGCAGGAAGCCTTCGAGGCCTTCAGGCGCCAGTTCGAATAGTCAGGACCCCGGCCCCCGGGCGGTGATGGCCCACAGCGCCTCCACCCGGTCGCCCCGGTAGCCCACGTACCAGTCGTGCAGGTTCACGGTGGGATCGCAATGGCCTGGAATCAGGTGGACCTGTTCGCCGATCTCCAGGGCGCAGCCGTCCCCGTGCAGGGCCAGGGTGCCGTGCTCGTCCGAGACGCCCACGCAGTCCACCCCCGCCCGGCCCGCCACCAAGGGCAGGCCCGAATCCACGCTCACCGCCTTCAGGCCCGCGTCCAGCACCGCCCGCTCTTTGGCCGGGTGGCTCATGACCGTGGCCAGCACGAACAGGCTGTGCTCGAACTCGGACACGAAGGCGCCGGCGGCGTCCAGGTTGCGGCCGTAATCCGCGTCCATGAAGATGTACGAGCCCGCCTGCAGCTCGTTGTAGACCCCGCTGGCGCCCTCGAAGGGATAGGTGCCGGTGCCCGCCCCCGAGACCCATTCGCAGGAAAGTCCGTGCCGCTCCAGCAGGGCCGTGGTGTGCTTCACCAGCTTCACCGCCTTGTCGATGGCCTCCCGGCGCCGGGCGAACTCCCGCAGGTGCTGGGCGCCCCCGTGGTAGGCCTGCAGTCCGGCGAAGCGCAGGCCCGGGGAGCCGTCGATGAGCTGGGCCAGCTGCAGCGCCGCCTCCCCGGGGGGAACGCCGCAGCGGTTGCCGCCCACGTTGATCTCCACCAGGACCGGCAGCGACACTCCCAGGCGGCTGGCCGTGTCGCTCAGCTGCTCCACGTTGCCGGCGTCGTCCACGCACACCCCCACCCAGGCTTCCCGCTCCAGGGCGGCCAGCCGCTCGATCTTGGCGGGGGCGACGATCTCGTTGCTCACCAGCACGTTGCCCACCCCGCCGGCCACCAGCGCCTCCGCCTCGCCCACCTTCTGGCAGCACACCCCCACCGCCCCGGCGGCCATCTGCCGCAGGGCGATCTCCGGGCACTTGTGGCTCTTGGCGTGGGGCCGCAGGCGCATGCCCAGGCTCGAGGCCGCCCCGGCCAGACGGGCCAGGTTGCGCTCGAAGGCGTCCAGGTCCAGGAGCAGGGCGGGCGTGTCCACCTGGGCCAGGGACATGCCGATCGCCGCCGGAAGCCGGGTCGCCATCCTTCACCTCCTGGGCATGGAAAAGGGCGATGATCCAGGATGACCCGGCGGGCGGGACTCGGCAATCCTCAAGGGTTCCGAACTGTTAGCATGGCTTCAACCCTGCCCGGGAGACCCCATGCGCCGCTTCCACCCAGCCCTGGCTCTCGCGCTCCTGCTGCTGCCGGCCTGCGGCGGAGGAGGCGGCGGCACCCCGCCGGCGCCGCCGGTCCTGGCCGTGGTGCCGGCCCAGGCCAGCATCCAGACCGGCCAGACCCAGGCCTTCAGCGCCACCCTGAACGGTGCCGCCACCACCGCGGTCGCCTGGACCGTGGTCGAGGCCGGCGGGGGCGGCATCGACGCCACCGGCCTGTACACCCCGCCCGCCGCCGCCGGGACCTACCACGTCCAGGCGGCCCTGAGCGCCAGCCTTGCGGTCACCGCCCAGGCGTCGGTCACGGTCACCCTCCCGGCCGCCGGCGTCCCGGGCCTGGGCATTGGCGCCCCGCTCAACGGCTGGCTGCCCTTCCCGGCGGACAACCCCTGGAACCAGGTCGTCTCCGCTCTCCCGGCGGACCCGGACAGCAGCGACGTCATCAGCTACGTGGGCGCCGCCACGACCCTGCACCCGGACTTCGGCTCCGGGCTCTATGACGGATCCCCCATCGGCATCCCCTACGCGGTGGTGGCCGGCAACCAGGCCCGGGTGGCGGTGGCCTACAACGCCTACGGCGACGAGAGCGACCCCGGCCCCTTCCCGGTGCCGTCGCCGCCGCCCTACGAGGGCGTCGCCCCCACCGACTCCTCCGGCGACCGCCACGTGCTGGTGCTGGACCGGGACAACGGCTGGCTCTACGAGCTCTACGGCGCCCAGTTGCAGGCCGACGGCACCTGGACCGCGGGCAGCGGAGCGGTCTGGGACGTGACCCGGGACGACCAGCGGCCCCTGGGCTGGACCAGCGCCGACGCCGCCGGCCTGGCCATGTTCCCGGGCCTGGCCAAGTACGACGAAGTGGCCGCGGGCGCCATCCGGCATGCCCTCCGGCTCACCGTGCCGGTGACCCAGGAGGCCTGGATCCTGCCCGCCACCCACTGGGCCAGCAGCGTCACCGACCCCAGCGCGCCGCCCATGGGCGCCCGGTTCCGCCTCAAAGCCTCGTACGACATCTCCGGTTTCCCGCCCCAGTCCCAGGTCGTGCTCAAGGCCCTCCAGACCTACGGCATGATCGTGGCCGACAACGGCTCGGCCTGGTACCTGGGCGGCGCCCCGGACCCGCGCTGGGACAACGACGACCTGCACACCCTCGGCCAGGTCACCGGCGCCGACCTGGAGCTGGTGACCACCGGCAGCATCGTCACCTCGGTGCCGTCCGGGGCGGCGCCGGCCATCCAGAGCTTCACCGCCACCCCGGCGGCCATCGCGTCCGGGGGTTCCAGCACCCTGGCCTGGAGCGCCACCCAGGCCACCCGGTACTTCGTCAACCCGGGGCCCGGGCCGGTGCGGGGCGCCAGCGCCGCGGTGAGCCCCGCGGCCACCACGATCTACACCCTGGTGGCGGAAGGCCCGTACGGCAGCGCCACCGCCACCGTCACGGTCACCGTGCAGCCCGGGGCATCCCAATGACCGGCGAACTCCACACGCTCTTCTTCAGCCCCACGGACGGCACCGCGAAGGTCGTGCTTGCGGTGGCGGAGGGATTCGGCACCGGAGCCGTGGCCCACGACATGACCCTGCCCCGGGGCCGCGGTTCGGGTCTGGCCTTCGATCAGCGGGACGTGGTGGTCATCGGCGCGCCGGTCTATGCCGGCCGGGTGCCCCTGGTGGCAGCCCACTACCTGGAACGGGTCCAGGGCAACGGCGCCTGGGCGGTGCTGGTCGGAGTCTATGGCAACCGGGCGTTCGAGGACGCCCTCCTCGAACTGCGCGACCTGTGCGTGAGGTGCGGATTCCGCTGCCTGGCGGCGGGCGCCTTCATCGCGGAGCATTCCTACACGGCCGAAGTGGCGACCTCCCGCCCCGACCGGGCGGACCTGCTGGCGGCCCGGGCCTTCGGCGCCACGGCGGCCCGGAAATTCCGTCGCCGCCCGGATCTGCAGAGGCCGCCGGAACTGTCCATCCCGGGAAACGTCCCCTACAAAGACCGGCCGCCAAGGGTGGCCATGGCTCCCGACACCGGTGAGGGATGCGGCAGGTGCAACACCTGCGCGGAGCACTGCCCCACGGGGGCCATCAGCTTCGATGACCCGCGCCAGGTGGACGCCGGCCGCTGCATCCGCTGCTGCAGCTGCGTCAAGCGCTGCCCATCGCAGGCAAAGTCCTTCAAGCACCCGGATTTCCTGGCCCGCAGGGCGGCCCTTGCCGCCAGCCTGGGCCATCTGCGCCGGGAGCCGGAGTTCTTCCTCTAGCCCCACGGTGGCGCCCGGCTCCCACCCTGCCGTCGCGCTCGTGTTGCCAACGCCCATGGGCCCGGAGTAGGATGGTGGGACCCCGCCGGAGGAACCCCGAACGGCAGGAAACCCAGCAGCCGTAGCTCAGTTGGATAGAGCGTTGGCCTCCGAAGCCAAAGGTCGCGCGTTCGAGTCGCGCCGGTTGCACCAAGCACAACCCCCATGGCATCACAGATGGGGGTTGTTTTTTATCGGCATGGCATCGATCGAAATTCCCAGCCATGCCTCCAGGATGCCCCAAGGGCGGCTCACGGATCAGCCGCCGAACGTCCACGATGCTGGGACCCGACCCCCCATCCAGCGGACTGCCAACCCATGGTTTCCCGTTGGATCGGTAACTTTCATCTAAGGTTTGAGCCGGTCCTGAACCGAAAAGGACTATGAACCCCAGGGGAAAATGGGCCCACTCGCCTTAAATACTTCATGGAGGAATTATGTCCAGTCTTGGCATTTCTTCAAGCACCAGCGCGCTGCAGCAGACCCAATGGCAACAGCAGAGCAACCCGTGGCAGCAGCTCTCCCAAGCCCTCCAATCCGGTAATCTCCAGGCTGCCCAGCAGGCTTTCGCCGCCATCCAGCAGAACGCCCCCCAGGGCGCGTCCGTCTCCTCCTCTTCCTCCGCTTCCTCCAGCACTTCTTCCACTGCGTCCAGCAGCCAGAACCCTCTCCAGGCTCTTGCCCAGGCGCTCCAGTCCGGCAACCTGTCCGCGGCCCAGCAGGCGTTCTCCCAGTTGCAGCAGGCCGGGGGGCACCACCACCACCATCATCATGGGCAGGGGGCCCCGGCGGCCAGTTCCGCCTCCGGGGACACCCTGGACATCTCCGGCAACAGCGGGACCATCAACATCGTCGAGGGTAGCGCCGCCGCCGGGACCGGCGGCACGACGGCCAGCGCGGCCGGCAACATCACCATCTCCGGCAATACCGGGACGATCAACATCACCGGCTGAGGGCCCGGTCTCCGGGAGCGTCCAGCCGCCCGGCTCCGCACCGGCGCGCCAACTCGGACCGCAGGGGCCTTCATGGCCTGCGGGCCCAGCACTTCCGGGATCCGGTGCGGTTGAGCGGTGCCACACGGCGGTTCGGCGGACCTGGTTCAACCCTGGGCGGGGCGGCGGCATCCAAGAATAGGCTTTCCTGGCCGAACGGGTCTATGCTCAAGACCAGCAACCCGGTTGGCAGCACCTTTCCAGTGGACCCCCCATGACGGAACTTGGCCTCCTCCCCGTCCTGCTGGCCTGCGCCGGTCTGTTCCTCCCCGCCCAGGCGCTCCCCTCGGGTCCGGGCGCCCGGCCCCTCATCGACGACCTCGACCGGGTCACCGTGCCCGGCAGCATCCATCCGCGGCTGGCCGCGCTGCCCCCGTCCGGCCCGGCGGCCCCGGACCTGCCCATGGCGCGGATGATCCTGGCCCTCAAGCTGGCCCCGGACGCCCGGGCCCGCCTGGACCAGCTGCTCCGGGACCAGCAGGACCCCGCCTCCCCCCGCTACCACCAGTGGCTCACCCCGGACGCCTTCGGCCGCCAGTTCGGGACGCCCCGGGCCGAGCTGGACGCCGCGACCGGCTGGCTGGCCGGGCAGGGCTTCACCGTGGCAAGCGTGGCCCGCAGCGGTCTGGCCATCACCTTCTCGGGCACCGCCGTCCAGGTGGGCAAGGCCTTCCGCACCACCATCGTGGACTACGACCTCGACGGCGTGACGCGCCACGGCAACGCCACCCCCATCTCCCTGCCCAGGGGCCTGGCGGCGTTCGCCGATGGGGTGGTCTCCCTGAACGACCTGGGCCGCAGGAGCCTGGCCCGCAAGGCCGGCCCCCTGGCCTGGAACCGCGGCACCCCCCGCCCAGAGTCGGCCCGGCCCCAGGTGGCCGTGGCATCCGGCGGCAACGCGGTCGGCCCCGGGGACTTCGCGGCCATCTATGGCCTGGCCCCCCTGTTCCAGGCCGGCACCACCGGCGCCGGAGTCACCATCGGGGTGGTGGGACGGTGCGACCTGGCGACCAGCGACTGGACCGCCTTCACCGACGCCTTCGGGCCGAGTCTCCTCCCGGCCCGGTACACCGGCAGCCTCCAGGTGGTCCACAACGGAACCGATCCCGGCGTCACCAGCTCCGACGAGGAATTCGAGGCCGACACCGACACCCAGTGGGCCACCGCCGCCGCCCCCGGGGCGACCATCGACTTCGTGGTCTCCGCCTCCTCCTACACCACCGACGGCGCCGACCTCTCCGCCCAGTACATCGTGGACAACCTGCTGGCGCCGGTCATGACCATGAGCTTCGGCGCCTGCGAGGAGGAGCTGGGGACCGCCGGGACCACCTTCTACCAGCAGCTCTGGGCCCAGGCGGCCAGCGAAGGGATCTCGGTGTGCGTGGCCACGGGCGACGCGGGCGCGGCCGGCTGCGACGGCGCGGGCGAGCCGGAGGCCACCGGAGGCCGGGCCGTTTCGGGGCTCGCCTCCACCCCCTTCAATACGGCCGTGGGCGGGACCCAGTTCCAGGTCGCCCAGGGCGCCCCCTACTGGTCCACCACCACCACCGGCTACGCCACCTCGGCCCTGGGCTACATCCCCGAGCAGGCCTGGAACGAGAGCACCCTCGGCTTCGGGATCATGGCCGGAGGCGGCGGGGCCTCGGCGGTCTACCCCACCCCTGCTTGGCAGAGCGCCTACGGCGTGCCCGCCACCCCCGACGCGCGGTTCCTGCCGGACGTCGCGTTCATCTCCAGCGCCGAGACTACGCCGCTGATAACCTTCCAGGAAGGCCAGGCCTACCTGGGCGGGGGCACCTCCTTCGCCTCGCCCGCCATGGCGGGGATCATGGCCCTGGTGGTGCAGAAATACGGCAGCCAGGGCAACGCCGACTTCGCCCTGTACAACCTGGCCCGGGCCCAGTTCGCCAACCTGTACCAGGGCGGGGCCAGCGCGCCCGCGGTCTTCCACGACGTCACCTCCGGCAACAACTCGGTCCCCGGGGTCACGGGCTACAGCGCCGGGAACGGCTACGACGAGGCCACCGGGCTGGGCAGCCTGGACGCCGCGGTGCTGGTGAGCAACTGGCCCGGCGCCGTGCCCGCCAATCCCATCAGCGGCGTGACCATCTCCAGCCCGGCCTCCACCACCGCCAGCGGCACGGCGCTGTCCCCCTTCACCGGCTCCGCCGACTACACCGGCAATCCGGCCAGCCTGAGCTTCACCTGGAACTGGGGCGACGGCACCAGCAGCGCCGGCGCCGCCAACACCCCCATCGGCCACACCTACACCATCACCGGACGCGCGAGCCAGACCTTCCATGCCACCCTCACGGTATCCGACGGCACCTATGTCGACGCCCAATCCATCCCCATCGTCGTGACCCCGGCCGGGGTGAGCGCCGTGATCGGCCTGCCGGCCACCAGCCCCGGCGTCCTCCCGGGAGTTGCGGTCGCCTTCAGCGTGGACACCGCCAATACCTTCACCCTGAACCAGGGCGCGAGCCTGGCGGGCTACGTCTGGGACTTCGGGGACGGCGCCAGCGCGACCGGTTCTTCGGCCTCCCACGCCTTCGCCGACAACCCCTCCACCCCCTACACCGTGACCCTGACCGTCACCGATTCCACCGGCGCCCAGGGCACCGCCACGCTCCAGGTCTACGCCGACACCTCGGTCATGGACGTGGCCGGCAACGGGGTCATCGACGTGCGCGACCTGCTGGTCATCTGCGGCGCCTGGAACCCCTCCCTCCAGGCCACCGACCAGGACCTCAACGGCCTGGACGTGTTCGCGGACCTGAACGGGGACGGCCGGGTGGACGACACCGACATCAACCTCTGGATCGCCAATTTCACCCCCGGGGTGGCCCTATGAGCCGCCTCCTGTCCACCCTCCCGGTCCTTGCCGCCCTGCTGGGCCTCGCCGCCTGCGGGGGAAGCTCATCCGTGCAGCCGAACGCGACCTCCGGCTCCAGTTCCGGGCTGAGCTACACCAACCCCACCCTCACCCAGGGCCAGTTGGCCCTGGTGCGGGACTCCGCCAGCACCGGTTCGGCCCTGGTCCTGGACCTGGTGCTCCCCGAGGACAGCCAGAACCCGACCCCGGCGGTGGGAGTGACCTTCGGGTTCCAGGTGGATACCACCCGGGCCGCCTGGGCGTCCTCCCCGGTGGCCAACGGCACCCTCTTCACCACCGGCAGCGGCGGCCAGGTGGTGCGCGGCTGGGTCCAGGGCGGCCAGCTCCAGGGCATCGTCTCCAACAAGGGCTACGCCGCCCAGGTCAGCGACATCGGCAACGCCGGCGGCGCCGTGATCGCCAGGATCACCCTCGCCCAGGTCCCGGGCGGCGCCTCCGGCACAGTCCAGTTCACCGACAGCGGCCTGGGCGCGATCCTGGACAGCTCGGGCACCCCCTACCCGGTCACGGTCAGCATCGGCGCCTTGACGCTCCAATGACCCGGAAGGGGCCCCAGGGGGACCAGGGCCTGGGCGGGAGCGGCGGGCCTGCCTGGGATCGTCAGGACGGGGCCGGCCCGGATCAGTCGGCCGCCAGTCCCGCCGCGCTGGTGGGCAGGCCGGTGGCGCCGGCGAGGGCATCCAGGCTGCCGTCCGGCCTGACCTGGAAGCCCAGGATCTGCCCGTCGCCATCGTCCAGGGCATAGAGGTAGCGCGAAGCGACGGCCAGGTCCAGCAGTGGATAGGCGTCGGGCGAGGTGATGGCCAGGAAGGTCAGGGCCCCGTCCGGAGCGATCCGGTACCCGGCGATGGTGCCGACGTGGGCATTGGCGGCGTAGGCGTAGCGGCCGTCCGGGGTGGCGGCGATCCAGCACGGCGCAAGGCCGTCGCTGGGCACGCTGGCGCTGATGGTGGTCAGGCTGTTCCAGCCCAGGTCATAGGCGGAAACCGAATCGTTGCCGGCCTCCGTGACCAGGAGTTCGTCCCGGCCTGTGAACGTGAAACCGTACGGGCCCGCGCCGTTGGAGGGGTGCGTGACGGGGCCGGAAACCATGCCGAAGTCCAATACCTGGAAGATGTCCAGGAGACCGGTGGCCTTTTCCGAAACGACCAGGCGCTCACCGTCCGGGCTGAACCCCACTTGCTCCGCCGAGGCGGCGGAACTGCTCAGGGGCCGGGTGGAGCCGGGAATCGGCGCCAGGTGTCCGCCCGGGCCGACCCAGAAGCCGGAGATATTGCCGCTGCCGCCCTGGTTCAGGACATACAGGAGCCGGCCGTGCACCGCCAGACTGACCGGGGTGGCGCCGCCGGAGGGCGCGGTGTCGGCCAGCACCAGCCCGCCCGGGCGGACCGCGAAGGAGGAGATGGAATCGCTGCCGGCGTTCACCGCGAACAGCCACTGGCCGTCGGCGGTCATCGCCAGCGCGCCCTGGGAGGCGAGCGCGGCCCCGGTGCCGACTCCTCCGGAAGCCACGGCGCCCGCCGAGGTCAGGCCACCGTTCGCCGCCCGGCGGAAGGCCAGCACCTGGTTGCCGGCGCTCGCGTTGCTGAGCGTGTACACCATGCCGGGTTCAGGGAAATCGGGAAAACCCGCCGCCAGCGCCGGCACGGCGCCGGCGCCGAGGATGCCGCCGATCAGGAGGGGAAGGAGACGCGTCCGCTGGCGATTCATGTTTTTCTCCTAGGCCTTTGGCCATGGCCGGACCCCAGGGGTCCGCAGGTTCCTGAAGAGCCCGCCAGAGGCGCTGGCCTGTGGAATGGGCTGGCGATCCCGTCGCGTGGGGTGGAGACCCGCCCCCTGGCTGGCTTGAATGGGCGTTATTACCCTGGCATTGGGGTGCGGAGAGACAGCCGGCCGTGACGAAGAAAGTTGCGGGTCGCATCCGTTCGCTCGCGCCGGCCTTCGCACCTTTGAGGTTGTTGAATTTATTAAGACGCTTATAGTAATTGAGCGGTGAATTTTCCGATAAATGGATAAGTTAATCCATTTTTTGTCCTATCTTCTTCCTGTTTGGCGAGGACCTCATGGTTGCCATGAACAAAGCCGCCTGCGATCTGCCGGTGCGTGTGTCTGAGAGGTGGCCCATGGATCTGTGGATTTCGGGCGCGGGTGGCGCAGCCCTGGAGGCGTGGGCCGTGATCGACGCCCTGGAGGGCGGGCCAGGCGACCATCACCTGGCGGGTTTCATTTCCCTCGAAGGGGCTCCCCAGATCCCCACCGGGGGCTTGCCCTGCCTCGCGGAGACGGCGTTCCTGGCCAGGGTGTCGCCGCGGAACGCCCAGGTGGTGCTGGCCATCGGCAACGTGGAAGCCCGCTGCCGGCGGGAGAAATTGTTCAAGGACGCCGGCTTCCACTTCGCCACCTTGATCCACCCCTCGGCGGTGGTCGGAAGGGACGTGACCATCGGCGCAGGTTCCATCGTGATGGCGGGGGCGATCCTGGAAACCCAGCTGGACATCGGCAGGCACTGCCTGGTCAACGTGCTGGCCTCGGTGGCCCATGGCTGCCAGGTTGGGGATTTCTGCAACCTGGGTCCCGGGGTGCATCTGGCCGGGGACGTCCGGGTCGGTGATCGATCGGACCTGGGCACGGGGTGCGTGTGCCTGCCGGGGGTCCGTCTGGGACCCGGCATGGTCATCGGAGCGGGTGCCGTGGTCAAGGACAACTGGACCCAAAACCTGACCCTGGTCGGCGTTCCGGCCAGGCCCGTCTATCGTCCCTGAACCCGGTCACGCCCTCTCAGGTCACCGTCCAGAACCCAGCACCTCGTGCACCTCTTTGAGGTAGTCGGAGTACGGCAGCACCGTCCACGTTTCGGCTTTCTGCGCCCCGAGCGACATGGAGATCAACGAGACTTTCGACGCCACCTTCTCGTCGGGCGCATCGTAGATGCTGATGAAATCGTACGGACCCAGTACCCAGAAGTGCTCGTGGAACTTCACTTCCGGACATTTGTCGGCGACCGCCTTCTTCCAGTTCCGGGAATTCTCCTCGATCCTGGCCAGGTCGCAGAGGGAGTCCGGACTCAGTTTGGTGAGCAGGATGTATTTGGCCATGGTTCGCTCCTCGACGTGAATGATACGGGGTTTTCCGGGCGGGGAACGGTGCCGCCCCTGGTCCGCCCGGCTATCCGCACACGTAGCCGAACCCCCGCACCGTGTGGATGAAGGAAGGGGCGTTGGGATCGTCTTCCACCTTCCGGCGCAGCCGGGCGATGAACACGTCCAGGCTCTTCTCGCTGCCGTGGTGGTTCTCGCCCCAGACATGGCTCACGAGCTCGGCCCGGCTCAACGGCCTGCCGATGTTGCCGCACAATTGGGATAAGAGAACAAATTCTTTAGGTGTAAGGTTTAGATCTTGCCCGTCCTTGTAGCCTTTCTGGGTCTGGAATTCGATCCGCAGATTCCGGAATTTGACCATGGAAGCGTTGATGATCATTTCCCGTTCCCGCCTGAGGACCGCGTTGGCCCTGGCCACCAGCTCTTCCGGGCGGAACGGCTTGATGATGTAATCGTCCGCCCCGGTGGCCAAACCCCGGACCACGTCCTTCAGGTCCCCCAGCTTGGTCAGCATGATGACGCCCCGGTCCTTGCCGCTGGCCCGGATCCGCTTGCACACTTCGAACCCGTCGATGCCCGGGAGCAGCAGGTCGAGGATGATCAGGTCGAACGCCCGGGTTTCGAGCAGGGCCAGGGCTTCCTCGCCGGTGCTGCACTCCGCGACCTGGAAATTCCCCCGGATGAGGGTCCGCACGATCTTGGTCCGGGTCACGATTTCGTCTTCGACCACCAGGGCCGTGGGAAGCCGGTCGTGCACCTCCGGAGCATCAACAACTTTGAGTGTCTCGCTAGACAACGGAATCACCTCGACGCAGCCTGGTTCTGATTACTATTATCATGCTGGTCAATCCAGGAAAAACCAGGGGAGATGAGCAGAAATTTTACGATGGCCTCCAGGTGTCGGATGCAGCACCCTGGTGGTTGTCCATCCATGGGAAAAGGGAGACTTGGAGAGCCGCCCCGACCGCCAGCCAGGATTCCCCCCCCCACCTTCGCGCTGTGTCCATGAATATAAACAATCTAGTCGACCTAGGTGATGCGAAACGGAAATCCAGGGATTTCCGGGCGGCGATCCTCCACTACCTGAAGGCCCTGGAGCAGGACCCTGACCATGGGCGGGCGCTCCTGGGACTGGCGGACGCGTACCGGGGCACCCAGGATGCCGGGAAGGCCATCGGGGTCCTGGAGCGGTACCTGGACCGGAACCCCAAGGACGCCGCCACCCTCACGCGCCTGGCGGATGCCTATCGGAAGACCGGCCGGCGCGCCCCCGCGGAGGACGCCTACCGGAAAGCCCTGGACCTGGACCCCCGGAACCGCCACGCGCTCATGGGCCTGGGCGACCTCTACCACCGGGACCAGCGTTACCGGGACGCCCTGGTGCCCTGGGAGCGCCTCCTGGAGCTCGATCCCACCCTCCTGAACATCCTCACCATGGTCGGCCACATGCACCGCAAGCAGCTGGATTTCGAGCAGGCGGCGCAATGCTTCGCCCGGGCCCTGGCCATGGCGCCGCACAACCCCTCCGCCGTCTTCGGCCTGGCCGACAGCCTGCGGGGCCTGGGCCGGTTCGCCGAGGCGGCGCCCCACTGGGAGGAGATCCTGAGGGCCGACCCACGCAACCAGCAGGTGCTCACCCGGGCCGGGGACTGCTATTTCCGGCTGGGCCAGCTGGACCGGGCGGAAGCGTTGTTCAGCCAGTCCCTGGACATCGGCCACGACAAGCCCGCCCTGCTGGGCCTGGCGCGGATCCACCAGCAGCGCGGCGACTTCCCGGAGGCCGTGCGCAGCTATGACCGGATCCTCGCCCGGAACCCGGGCGACGCCAGGACCATCCTCCTGCTGGCCAAGACGCTGGAACGGTGGCAAGGCCCGGCGGCGGCCACGGCCTACCTGGACCAGCAGCGGAAGGCCCACCCGGAAGGGCTGGAATCGAATATTTGATTAATTGAATTTCTAAATAACCTAATTAATTTAGGGTAGTCCATTAAAAGGCCAAAGGGGGACCCAGAGCTCCCGGTCCCCCCCGCATCACCATTGGGTTTGGCGCGGCCTTCCCCTGCCGGCCTGGGGAAAAGATTTGTTAATATCAAGTTTTGCCAATCACGCCAGCGTTCGCGGTGCCCGAGCCCGAAACATCCTGAGGAAACACAGTCCCTTAGCCAAGGGAGCAACCAGCACGGCTTACGAAATATTAACCAAACCAAACGTTGACTTCAAACGCCGGTAGTGGATATTTATTATGTGTCCGCTGCATAAACAGTGAAAAACGGCATTAGGCGTTGGCCTTTTGTCTGGCAACAGCGTGGAAGTAGCCCAGGGTTCACCTGGGTCTGGCTTCTTCTGCGTCCATTTGGGAGTTCCACGAGAACGGCCCAAACCCCCAAACATTGTTCGGGACGACGAAACGGGCCCGGACCCTAGATCCAAGGAGGCAGATATGAATAAATTCCTCACTCTTGCCCTGGCTGCGGGCGTGGGCTCGTTGGCGTTCGCCGCCGGCCCCGTATTCCCCAACTCCGGGAACGCCGGCAACATGGCCTGGGCCACCGTGCCGGTGTGTGCAGAAGTCTACTGCCCGATCTGCCTCACCCTGGACCCTGGCCCCATGTGCTTCGGCAAACTGGTCGCCACCGACCATCGGGACATGTGGGTCACCTTGACTCCAAGCAACTATGAGAAGGACTTCCATGGTTGTGTCCCGCTTATGGACAACAGGACGATGGTGCCCACCGTCAAGGGCAAGAAGGACAAGAGCCTGCCGCTGTTCTTCTTCTATACCCCGGGTTCGTTCAACAAGGGCTGCAAAATCGGGCTCATCACCAGCAACGCCCCGCACGGCCTCTTCATCGGCAAGGATTCCTTCGATTTCAAGCTCGGCGCCACCCTCTTCATGCCCAAGAACACCAGGGGCGACGTGCTCGGCTCGATCCACGTCCTGGCTTTCTACATCTAGGATCGCAATCCTGACCGGAGGTGGATTCTCTACTGCCTGGGCCAACCCCCGGTGACAACTTCAAAAGGACTGGCCCACCAAGCCTGGGGCCACAGGTGAATGCTTGTGGCCCCAAAAGCTTAGCTAGTTGATCCATTTTGCCGCTGGCACGGCAAAGTGATCCTGAGTGCTGCCTCCTCAGGTGAAACCCCCAGGTGGTCAAGGCATGCCAGTGCCTTCCCTGGGGGCGAACCCTTTTCTCGAGGAACCTCATGCGATCCATCCTGATGCTGGTCGTTCTCGCCCTTTGCCTCCCCCTGGGCGCCCAGGCCGATGGTGGGCTCGGGGATCTCATGATCATGCCCACCCGGGTGGTCCTGGAGGGGCGGGAGCGCAGCGCGGAAGTGATCCTCCGCAACGCCGGCCCGGTGCCGACTTCCTACCGGATCTACTTTCAGGAAATGAGGATGCTCCCTTCCGGGGACGTGGAGGAGGTGGCTAAATCGGTGGGGACCTTCTATGCCTCGGACCTGGTTCGCTACTCGCCCCGCCAGGTGGACCTGGGCCCCAACGAGACGCAGACGGTCCGGCTCCAGGTCCGCAAACCGGAAGGGCTCAAGGACGGCGAATACCATTCCCATCTGGTCTTCCAGAGGATACCTCCGGTCGAGCCCGCGAAGCCCTTGGAAGACACCGGCGAAGATGGCGTCTCCGTCAACATCCAGGCCCTCGTGGGCATCTCCATCCCCGTGATCGTCCGCCATGGGGATACCCACGCCACCGTATCCCTTTCCGGTCTCTCCTTCCAACCCGCCACCCAGCCGGATGAGGCGCCCGCCCTGGATCTCCTGCTGAACCGCTCCGGCAACCGGGGCGTCCAGGGCGAATTCAAGGTGGACTGGATCCCCCGCTCGGGACGCGCCAGCACCCTCGACAGCGAGGATGGCAGGGCCGTCTACCCGGAAGTCGATGCCGTGAACGTCCACCTTGAACTTCAAGATGCGGCAGGCAAGACCCTGAAGGATGGACGCTTCAAAGTGACCTTCAGTCCCAAGGACATCAAACAGCCCCCTGTGACCGCCTTCCTGGACCTTCCTTAGTGGGCAGACTCCTCCTCGTCATCGCCGCAGCTGCCATCTGTGTCCCGGCCCTTTGCCAAGCTCCTCCTTCGGAAGCCGATATGGTCCTCCTGCAGCCGTTCCTGGAGAGGACCCCTCTTGGGTCCGGGATCGAGGCCTATGAATCGGCGGGGGCCACGCTGGTGCCGTTGGGGGAGGTCTGCCGGCTGCTGGCCTTCGGCATCCGGGTCGATGCGGGCCGGAACTCGGCGTCGGGTTTTTTCATCAGCCCCAAGCGCACCTTCCGCCTGGACCTGGACCAGGGGACCGTGACGGTGGAAGGCCGCCGCGCGCCCTTGCGGCGCGCGGTGCGGATGTCCCGGGACATCTACGTGGACTCCCGGAGCCTGGCGGAATGGTTCCCCCTCGAGGCGACGGTGGACCTCAGGGCCTCCGCGCTCAACATCAAGGCCAAAGAGAGGCTCCCCGTCCAGGACCTCCTGGAACGGGAGAGCCTGTATCACAACGAGCCCATGACCAGCTACCAGGAAGAGGCCGCCACCCAGGGCCAGCCCCATACGGTGCCCTATTCCTTCCTGGACCTGCCCATGGTGGATCTCTACCTGGACCTGGACCAGTACACCCAGCCGACCGCTTCGAGTGCGGAGGGGAGCGTGGAACTGGGCGGCGACCTGCTGTGGATGAGTTCGGACATCTACCTGGACCGGTCCGAAGGGAGCTGGGGCAACTCCCGCGGGACCTTGTTCAGGGAGAGCCCCGATGGCGGGCTGCTGGGGCCGATGAAGGCACGGCGGGTGGAACTGGGGGACCTCTACACCGTCCCCACCATGGACCTGGTGGGCGCCCTGCCCCAGGGTCGGGGCCTGAACATCAGCAACTACCCGTTGAACTACAGTGTCCGCTTCGCCACCAAGACTTTCCGGGGCCCGCTCCCGGTGGGCTGGTCCGTGGAATTCTTTCAGAACGGCAGCCTGGTGGGCTACCAGCCGCCAACCGGCACCGGCGTCTACCTGTTCCAGGACGTGCCGCTCCGGTTCGGCATCAACCTGTTCCAACTGGTGTTCCACGGTCCCCTGGGTGAGGTGCGGGAAGTGAAATACCGCCTGGACATCAGCCAGGACCAGCCAGCCCCCGGGGCCTTCTATTACGGCGTCGCGGGGGTCCAGCCGAGAGCGGACGAGGTCGATGCCCTCCTCCCCTATGGAACGGCCGACAGCGCCCTGGTCAAACCCAGCTACATGGTGCATGCGGATTATGGGCTCAGCACCGCCTTTTCCGTGCAGGGCGGCGCCGCCGGCATGGAGCAGGTGAACGGCTTCAACAGCTACGCGATGATGGGAGTGCGCGGAGTATGGTCGTTCCTGGCCCTCCAGATGACGGCCGCCCAGGACCAGGGGGTCAATCCGACGCCCGGGACCGGACTGGAATGGGTGCTGAGCACCGGCAACGCGTATTCCACCCTGACCGTGCGCAGGGACCAGTTCCTGAACGGGTTCCAGCGCTCCATCTACGACTCCGCCGACCTGGGCGCCATCGGCTACCAGGTCAAGGATGCCACCGGGGTGGACCTGAATTGGACCTTGAACCCCTTCAGGATTCCCCTTTCGCTCTCCGCCCAGGTGGATGAGGAAAACTACGTGGGGGGCGCCGAGGGGACCCGGGAGCGGATCATCCTCTCCACCCATGCCCTGGGGGTGAATCTCTCCAACTCCATCACCCGCCTGACCCTGCCCCAGCAGCCGAACCCCTTGCAGGGGGACCTCATGGCGACGATGTTCAAGACGGGATGGTCCTGGCAGGGAAACCTGTACTACGACCAGGACCGGTTGACCGGATGGGGAGCCCAGGCGCAGTTCAACGGCCCGCAGGGGTACCAGTACTCCTGCGGTGCGATCGGTCCGGTGGGTTCGACCTATGCGGTGGACTCGCCGGGGCCCGTGCAGATCAACGCAGGGGTCCAGCGTTTGACGGGCCGCTGGGGCTTCGGGCTCAACCTCCAGAAGACCGGCTCGACCTATGCCGGGTACTTCCAGCTCCAGGTCTCCCTCGGGCGGGAGCCCCGCACCGGCAAGTGGGTCAGCGACGCCCAATCCCTGGCCACGACCGGGTCGGTCTCGGCCATCGCCTTCCAGGACACCAACGGCAACGGCGTCCGGGATCCGGGCGAGCCGACCATCCCAGGCGCGAAGTTCCAGGTGGGGGGGACCGGTGCCACGAACCAGGTGCAGGATCCCGCGGTCACCTTCATCACCAAGCTGGCGCCCTCCCAGCCCGTGGACGTGAGCCTGGATGAATCGAGCCTGGAGGATACTGCCCAGAAGGCCGCCGTGAAGGCCTTCACCATCGTGCCCCGGCCGGGGAAGGTGGAACGCCTTGAATTTCCGGTCGTCTTCCTGGGTGACGTGAATGGCGTCACCCGGATCCACCGGGGCGGGAAGCAGGAGGAAATGCCGGGGCTCGAAGTGGAGCTGCTGGACGCCTCCGGCAAGCGCGTCAGGGCGACGAGGAGTGCCTATGACGGCTTTTTCGAATTCCGGGACATTCCCTTCGGCGAATACCTGCTCCGGGTGACCCCGGAGGAGATCGCCCGGGTGGGGCTCAAGCCCTCCGCCCCACGCCGGATCCTCATCCAGCCGGCCCGCCATTCCCTGGACGGCATGGACCTGATCGTAGAGCCCCTCGAGGAGAGCTCCGAACCTTCCGTCGAAAGGAGCAGCCCATGAGATTCTCCCATTGGGTGGTGGCAATCCAGCTGGCCGTGGCCTCCCTGGGCATCCCGGCGGCCGCGGCGCCTGCGGGCATCAAGGCTGCCGCGGCCCCATCGGGCACCCACCTGGGCGCGCTCGCCCAGGGCACCCAGGCGGCCGCGGGCGCCCCGAGCATCCAGGTGATCACCCCCCTGTCCTTCGGCGGCCTCCTGGTCCAGCCCAAGGGGGGCCGCGTCACCCTCACGGCCACGGGCAGCCTGCTGCCGGAAGGTGTGGGCGTCTTCCCCGGCGCGTCCCCTCCCGCCGAATACGGCCGCATCCGCTTGAAAGGTCCCGCCAAGGCCAATTTCCACATCAGGATCGATCCTGCGACCCCGGTCCTCCAGGGCAGCTCAGGCGGGCTCGTCCACCTCGCCGCCTTCCTCCCGTCGCTGGCCAACCTGTATGGGAGGTTCAGCACCGCCGGGGAAGCTGAACTGGACCTGGGCGGCACTCTCGATGTCCCGTCCCGGGCGCCCGCCGGCCAGTACACTGCGAACGTCCACATCCTGATGGTCGCGGACGGCGTTCCGGATGTGACGCAGGTCCTGTCCATCTTTTGCAGCCTGCGCTCGCCCCTGACCCTGGCCGTGCTCGATCAGCTGAATTTCGCCGGTCTGGCCCCCGGTCCGAACCGGGGCACGTTCAACCTGGATGCCGCCGGCGGCTACTTCTCGGCAGGGACGGCAGGCCCCCTGCTCGTCAAGGGCACCCCGAAACCGGCCGCCATAAGGCTGACCGGGACCGCCGGAACGCGGTACGACATCCTCCTGCCCAAGACCATCTTCCTGCAGGGGCCCGGGGTCCCCATCCCGGTCCAGAACTTCAGGTGCGACCGCGCCTTGAGCGGATCCCTCCCGGGCGCCGGGCTGACCTTCCACGTGGGGGCCCAGCTGGTGATGGCCCAGGGCCAGGCTTCCGGGACCTACTCGGGCACCTTCCAGATTTCGGTGGTGTATCCATGAACCGTGACGACCAGAATCGTTGCATGCCCTTTCATGCGCTGCGGAATGATCCGTCATTCAGGAGGACCCGGATGCGATCCCTCTTCAAGATCATGGCGACGGCGGTCGTCGGTGTCCTGCTCCTGGCATGCGGCCATGGCAATGACACGTCGACCTCCGCCCCCGGGCCGGCGATCACCAGCTTCCTGGCCAGCACCACGACCATCGCCAGCGGCGAATCGGTCAACCTCACGGGCATCTTCGTCAACGGGACCGGCGTCATCATGCCGGGCGACTTCAGCGTGAACAGCGGGGACGTGACCGCCGTCACGCCGACGGTGACGTCGCCCTACACCCTCACGGTGACCGGCACGGACGGAGTGACGACCGTCAACCAGAGCCTCACCATCACCGTGGTGCCCGCCGCCACGGTGGTCACGGTGGCCGGAACGGCCGGAACCGTCGGCAGCGCGAACGGCACGGGAGTGAACGCGACCTTCGACGGCCCCCAGGGGGTGGCCGTGGACAGTGCCGGGACCGTCTACGTGGCTGATTCCAACAACAACCTCATCCGCAAGATCGCCCCCAGCGGCGTGGTGGCCGTGCAGGTGTCCACGCTGGCGGGCACGGCCGGCACCACCGGCAGCGCGGACGGCACCGGCACCGCCGCGACCTTCAACCAGCCCACCGGCATCGCCGTCGATACCTCCGGCAACGTCTACGTGGCCGATACCCTGAACGGCACCATCCGGAAGATCACCCCCGGAGGGGTGGTGACCACCCTGGCGGGCACCGCCGGCAACGTCGGGAGCGCCGACGGCACCGGCGCCGCCGCCAGCTTCGATCGTCCCAACGGCCTCGCCGTCGACGGTTCCGGGAACGTGTACGTGGCGGACTTCGGCAACAACACGATCCGCGAAGTCTCCCCGGCGGGCGTGGTGACCACCCTCGCCGGAACCGCGGGCGTCCGCGGCAGCGCCGACGGCACCGGTGCCGGCGCGAGCTTCTACCAGCCGAGCTTCCTGGCCCTGGACACTTCCTCCAACCTCTATGTGACCGACAGCGGCAACAACACCATCCGCAAGATCACGCCCGCGGGAGTGACGACCACCGTGGCCGGCACGGCGGGCATCGCCGGCAGCGCCGACGGCTCGGGCCCCGGCGCGAGCTTCTACGGGCCGGCCGGCATAGCCCTGGACGCCTCCGGCAACATCTACGTGGCGGATTGCTACAATTACACCATCCGTACCATCATCCCCCCCAACGTGGTCATCACGATCGCCGGCACCGTGGGCATCTTTGGCAGTGACGACGGCACCGGCATCAACGCGACCTTCTACTGCCCCAGCGGCCTGGCCGCGGACTACGCCGGCAACATCTACGTGGCGGATTTCAAGAACGACACGGTGCGCAGGGTCACTCGCTAGTTTTCTTCAGTCGCAGGCCGGAGGCGCCAATGTTCAAGGGAACCGGGATCGCAATGGGTTTAATCGTCGCCCTTGGCCTGCTGGGGGTGCAGATCCATTGCGGTGGCGGGGGCTCCAGCGACGGGCCGACGACGGCGGCACCGAGCATTACGGCCCAACCCCAAGGCTTGACGGTGGTCGCCCAGACTGCAACAGTCACGTCCCCTGTCTCCGCGACTTTCTCGGTGACGGCCACGGGAAACCCGGCGCCCGCCTACCAGTGGTACCTGAACGGTTCTGCTATCTCTGGTGCTAACAGCACTTACTATACGACCTACGCCACGGCGGTGAGCAACAACGGGGACTCCTACACGGTCGTGGTCAGCAACGGCGTCGGCACCCCCGTTACCAGCCATGCGGCCATCCTGACCGTGGACGCGGCTCCGGTGATCACCAGCCAGCGCAACGCCGTGGCCGCCACGTCCGGAGATCCGGCGACGTTCTCGGTGACCGTGACCGGCAACCCGGCCCCCTCCTTCCAGTGGTACGTGAGCGGGGTGCCCATTCCGGGAGCCACTTCGGCTTCGTACACCACGGCCGCCTGCACCCCCGACATGAACGGCGAGAACTATACCGTCACGGCCTCCAACTCGCTGGGGAGCGTGTCCAGCCTGCCAATCGTCCTCACGGTGGATTGCTGCCCGATCTTTACGGCCCAGCCGGCGAGTGTGACGGTCAACGCCGGGGTGGCCGCCACCTTCACGGCAGCCGCCACGGGGACTCCGGCTCCCGCCTACCAGTGGTACCTGGGCGGGTCGGCCATCCCCGGAGCCACCTCCGCCTCCTTCACCACAGCCGCCGCGACCGCCGCCATGAACGGCGGAAGCTACACCGTCACCGCGACCAACGCGTCGGGGAGCGCCACCAGCTCCGCGGCCATCCTCACCGTCAATGCCGTGGGTCCGGCCATCACCGGGCAACCCGCCAGCGCCACCGTCACCGCGCCCGCCACCGCCACGTTCACCGTGGCCGCCACCGGGACCCCCGCCCCCACCTACCAGTGGTACCTGGGCGGGACGGCCATCGCCGGAGCCACCTCCGCCTCGTACACCACCGCGGCCACGACCCTGGCCATGAACGGAGGCAGCTACACCGTCACGGCGACCAACGCGCTGGGGAGCGTCACCAGTTCCGCGGCGATCCTGACCGTGGACGCGGCGCCGGCCATCACCGCCCAGCCCGCCAGCGTGACGGTCGGCGCCGGGGCCGCCGCCACCTTCACGGTCACCGCCACCGGCAACCCGGCCCCCACCTACCAGTGGAACCTGGGCGGGACGGCCATCGCGGGGGCCACGTCAGCCTCGTACACCACCGCGGCCACGACCCAGGCCATGAACGGCGGCAGCTACACCGTCACGGTGACCAACGCGCTGGGAAGCGTCACCAGCTCCGCGGCGGTCCTCACCGTGAACACCAGCCCGGCCATCACCACCCAGCCCGCCAGCGTGACGGTCAACGCCGGGGCTGCCGCCACCTTCAGTGTCGTCGCCACGGGGCAACCAGCGCCGACCTACGCCTGGAGCCTGAACGGGGCGGCCATCGCGGGGGCCACCGCCGCCTCCTACACCACCGCGGCCACCACCAGCGCCATGAATCAAGGCAGCTACACCGTCACGGTGACCAACACGTTCGGGTCGGTCACCAGCTCTCCGGCGATCCTCACCGTGGACTACGCCCCGGCCATCACGACCCAGCCCGCCAGCGCGACGGTCACGGCCGGGGCCACCGCCACCTTCACGGTGACCGCCACGGGCAATCCGACCCCCACCTACCAGTGGAACCTGGGCGGGGCGGCCATCTCGGGCGCCACGTCGGCTTCGTACACCACCGCCGCCACCACCACGGCCATGAGCGGAGGGAGCTATACCGTCACGGTGACCAACTCGGTGGGCTCCCTCACCAGCTCCGCGGCGATCCTCACCGTCGACTCGGCTCCCACCACCCCGGTCATCACCGGCCCCGCCGCGGTCAACGCCAACTCCACGAACAACACCGCATCGGTGCCGGCCCAGGCCGGCAGCACCTACGCCTGGACCATCACCGGCGGCACCATCACGGCCGGCGGCACCACCACCTCCGTCACCTTCACGGCCGGAGCGTCCGGCTCCGTGGTGCTGACCTGCGTGGTCACCAACTCGGCGGGCACGGCAAGCTCCCCGGGGACGGACACCATTCCCATCGATGCGGCACCCACCACCCCGACCATTTCCGCCCCGGCCTATGTCACCGCCAACGCCACCGGGCTGACCGCGACCATCAGCAATACCGCGACTGAGCCCACCGGCAGCACCTATGCCTGGACCATCACCAGCGGCGGCACCATCACCGCCGGTGCCGCCACCGCCACCATCACCTTCACCGCCGGCGCTTCCGGCACGGTGGCGTTCAGCTGCGTGGTCACCACCCCGGCGAACTCCACCAGCACCGGCACCGCCTCCAGCACCATCGTGGCGGGTCCGGTCGCTCCGGTCATTTCCGTCCCAGCCAATGTCACCGCCGCCACCGGGCTGACCGCGACCATCACCAACACCGCGTCCGAGCCCACCGGCACCACCTACGCGTGGACCATCACGGGCGCCAGCCCCACCACCGGCACCGGCACCAGCGTCACCGTCACGGCCGGAGCCTCCGGCACGGTCCAGTTTTCCTGCGTGGCGACCAACACGGGGGGCACTGCATCCACGGCCGGCACCGCCTCCAGCACCATCGTGGCGGGTCCGGTCGCCCCGGTCATCTCCGCCCCGGCCGATGTCACCGCCGCCGCCGGGCTGACCGCGACCATCACCAACACCGCGTCCGAGCCCACCGGCACCACCTATGCCTGGACCATCACGGGCGCCAGCCCCGCCACCGGCACCGGCACCAGCGTCACCGTCACGGCCGGAGCCTCCGGCACGGTCCAGTTTTCCTGCGTGGCGACCAACACCGGGGGCACCGCATCCACGGCCGGCACCGCCTCCAGCACCATCGTGGCGGCTCCGGTCGCCCCGGCCATCTCCGCTCCGGCCAATGTCACCGCCGGCACCGGGCTGACCGCGACCATCACCAACACCGCCTCCGAGCCC